>ENA-OPIV01000002-OPIV01000002.1-human-gut-metagenome-genome-assembly--contig:-NODE-2-length-91348-cov-4.855270_pt1 | contig 91348 bp, 65 predicted proteins | sample MGYA00241408_ERZ501646 | MGnify/ENA primary metagenome ERZ501646 (study PRJEB25962, sample SAMEA2042368) | human gut metagenome | biome: human gut; feature: human-associated habitat; material: faeces...
CTTTTTTAGTTATCCTAAACACAGGGTTTTCCCACTGAGCCCAAAAAACTAACCTTAACACCGATAACAAAAAAAAGAGGCGCTCCGAAGTGGAGTGCCTCTGCCAGTACCCCCAAGGGGATTCGAACCTCTACCGAAAGAACCGGAATCTTTAATCCTATCCATTAGACTATGGGGGCATTTGCTCTGCAAATTTATGAAATAAATCGGACATATCCGAAATAAATCACACATATCCGATAAATGCCCTTCTTATTTTCTTTTGTTTCAGATTTTTTATAAATTTGCCACAATGTGTCGTACAGGCACGAAATGTGAAGAAGTGCGATACCGGAAAGACAGTAAAAGACAGTTATTTGTATTAAATCTATATATTCAAGTATGAAGAAAGCATACGTATTTCCAGGTCAGGGAGCCCAGTTCCCGGGAATGGCCAAAGAAGTATATGAAAAGAGTCAGAAGGCCAGAGAAATGTTTGAAGCGGCCAATGACATTCTTGGATTCAGAATAACCGACATTATGTTTGAGGGCACACCTGAGGCATTGAAGGCCACCAAGGTGACACAGCCTGCCATATTTCTGCATTCAACTATCCTTACGGCATGCTATGACGGCTTCGAGCCGGATATGGTTGCAGGTCACTCATTGGGAGAGTTCTCTGCACTTGCGGCCAGCCACGCGATTTCCTTCGAAGATGCATTGAAACTTGTTGCCATCAGGGCAAGAGCCATGCAGAAATGCTGCGAACAGGTTCCGGGAGCTATGGCTGCCATCATTGGCCTGAGCAACGAACAGGTGGAGGCCGTCTGCAAATCCTGCAACGGACTCGTCATCCCTGCGAACTATAATTGTGATGGACAGGTAGTGGTGTCCGGTGAAAAAGATTCAGTGGCGGAGGCTTGTGACAGGGCTAAGGCGGAAGGCGCGAAGAGGGCATTGCCGCTTGCAGTGAGCGGAGCTTTCCATTCACCGCTTATGGAGCCGGCAAGACTTGAACTCGGCGAGGCTATAGAGGCGACAGAGATTAAAGCGCCTATATGCCCTATATATCAGAATGTTACAGCTCAGCCGACACAGGATCCGGAGCTGATTAAGAAAAATCTGCTTGCACAGCTTACTGCCCCGGTAAAATGGACCCAGTCTGTGAAAAATATGTTGGCAGGCGAAGCTGACTACTTTATGGAAATCGGTCCTGGCAAAGTCCTTCAGGGGCTTGTCAAGAGAATCGCCGGTTCCATCGTGACAGTAGAAGGTCTGGAAACATTGTAGAATAAGAGAAGGCATCTCCGGAAACGGCTGATGTCTTCCTTCTTTCATTGAAACCGGAAGGTCGAGCGTCCTTCTGTTGAGATGAGAGGTTCCGTGAAAGGTCGAGTATCCTAAACCGAAAGTTCGAACACCCTTTCATTGAAACGAAAGATTACGTTGGTAAAAAATCAATCACATAAAATTAACGATTATGGCAAAAGAAAAGAAATTCATCACCTGTGACGGTAACTTCGCTGCCTCTCAGATTGCTTACCTTTTCAGTGAGCACGCAGCGATTTACCCTATCACACCATCATCGACAATGGCTGAGAACATTGACGAGTGGGCTGCCCACGGAAAAAAGAACCTGTGGGGTGAGACCGTAAAGGTTACCGAAATGCAGAGTGAGGGAGGTGCCGCAGGAGCCGTTCACGGTTCACTTCAGGCAGGAGCCCTCACTACTACATATACAGCTTCACAGGGCCTTCTTCTCATGATTCCAAATATGTACAAGATTGCCGGAGAGATGCTTCCGGCCGTGTTCCACGTTTCAGCACGAGCACTTGCATCTCACGCGCTGTCGATCTTCGGCGACCATCAGGACGTAATGGCTTGCCGTCAGACCGGTTTTGCAATGTTGGCATCCGGTTCTGTCCAGGAAGCTCAGGATATGGCTGCGGTAGCACATCTCGCAGCTATCAAGTCCAGCATTCCGTTTCTCCACTTCTTTGACGGTTTCCGTACATCACACGAAATCCAGAAGATTGAGGCTATCGATGAGGACGATCTCAGAAAGATGGTCAGCACCAAGTCACTCGAGAAGTTCAGAGCAAGAGCACTTACTCCGGAATCTCCTGTAACAAGGGGTACAGCACAGAACGGCGACGTTTATTTCCAGGCTGTAGAGTCCAGAAACCAGTTCTATGATGCTGTTCCTGATGTAGTTGCACGTTACATGGGCGAGCTCGGTGAACTTACCGGCAGAACATACCGTCCGTTCGAGTATTACGGTGCTCCGGATGCAGAAGAGATTATCGTGGCTATGGGTTCAGTTACTGAGACCATCAAGGAGACCATCGACTATCTCGAAGCGCACGGAAGAAAATACGGAGTCGTTTCTGTTCACCTCTACAGACCGTTCTCAGAGAAATACTTCTTCAAGGTGCTCCCTAAGAGTGTGAAGAAAATCGCTGTTCTCGACAGGACCAAGGAACCGGGAGCTCTCGGAGAGCCTCTCTACCTCGATGTAAAGGCAATGTTCCAGGGCAAAGACATGGAGCCGGTTATCGTAGGCGGCCGCTATGGTCTTTCATCCAAGGATACCACACCTGCACAGATCGTCGCAGTATTCGACAACCTCGAGCTGGCAGAACCTAAGAACGGTTTCACCATCGGTATCGTAGATGACGTCACCTTCAAGTCACTCCCTATCAAGAAAGAGATCTCCATCGTAAAACCTGGTACTACAGAGTGCAAATTCTACGGTCTCGGTTCAGATGGTACAGTAGGTGCAAACAAGAACACCATCAAGATCATCGGTAACCATACGAACAAATATTGCCAGGGCTATTTCGACTACGACTCCAAGAAATCAGGCGGATACACCTGCTCTCACCTCAGATTCGGTGACGCCCAGATCAAGGCTCCGTACCTCGTGTCCACACCTGACTTCGTGGCATGCCACGTTCCTTCATACCTCCGCAAGTATGACGTGCTCAAAGGCATCAAGGATGGCGGTACCTTCCTTCTGAACAGCCTTTGGAACGCAGAGGAAACAGTCAAGAGACTTCCTGAGTTCGTGAAGGCTACACTTGCCAAGAAACACATCAAGTTCTATATCATTGACGCTACCAAGATTGCATCTGAAATCGGTCTCGGCGGAAGAACCAACACCATTCTCCAGTCTGCATTCTTCAAGATTACAGGCATCATCCCTTACGAGGACGCTGTAAAATACATGAAGGACGCTATCGTGAAGAGCTACGGCAAGAAAGGTGAAAAGGTCGTCAATATGAACTATGCCGCTGTTGACCGCGGTGGTGAGTACGAGCAGGTCAATGTCCCTGAAGAGTGGGCAAGCATTACTGCCAAGTTCGAGAATCCGGGCAAGGACCGTCTCGCACCTGAGTTCGTAAAAGAAATCGCTGACGTAGTGAACTCCCAGGCCGGCGATACGCTTCCTGTAAGTTCATTCATACCGTACGTTGACGGTACAATGCCTGCCGGCACAGCCGCTTACGAGAAACGTGGCGTGGCAGTGTTCGTTCCGCAGTGGCAGCCTGACAACTGTATCCAGTGCAACACTTGTGCATTTGTCTGCCCTCACGCAGCTATCCGTCCGTTCCTTCTCAATGAAGAAGAGGCAGCAGCTGCTCCTGCAGGTCTCAAACTGGCCCAGGGTAAGGCTAACCTCAAGGATTACAAGTTCGCCCTCTCAGTTTCAGTAGCAGACTGTACTGGTTGCGGCAACTGCGTTGACGTATGTCCTGCCAAGGAGAAAGCTCTCGTCATGGTTTCCGCTCTCGACGCACAGGCAGAGCAGGAGAACTTCGACTTCCTCAATACCAAGGTAGGCTACAAGGAGACTATCGTAAACAAGGCCCAGAGCGTGAAGAACTCACAGTTCGCACAGCCATTGTTCGAATTCTCAGGCGCTTGCGCAGGTTGCGGCGAGACTCCATACATCAAGAACATCACCCAGCTCTTCGGCGACAGAATGATGATTGCCAATGCTACAGGATGTTCTTCCATCTACGGAGCTTCATTCCCTGCATCACCATACTGCACCAATTCTGAAGGACATGGTCCTGCTTGGGCAAACTCCCTCTTTGAGGACTTCTGCGAGTTCGGTCTCGGTATGAAACTCGGTTCTGACCGTATCAGACAGACCATCGCTGAAATCATGACAGAGGGTCTCGACTGCGACAAGGCTTCTGACGAGATCAAGGCGCTCTTCAAGCAGTGGCTCGAGAACAAGAACAATCCTGCTGTTACCCGTGAGGTAGCTGACAAGCTTGTTCCTCTCATGGAGAACACTGATTGTCCTCATTGCAAGAAACTCCTCTCATACAAGAAGTTCCTTGCTGCACGCAGCCAGTGGATCATCGGAGGTGACGGTGCAAGCTACGATATCGGATACGGCGGACTCGACCACGTGCTCGCTTCAGGTGAGAATGTGAACATCCTCGTACTCGATACTGAGGTTTACTCAAACACCGGCGGACAGTCATCCAAGGCAACTCCTGCAGGCGCTATCGCCAAGTTCGCTGCAAGCGGCAAGAAGATCCGCAAGAAGGACCTCGGAATGATGGCAATGAGCTATGGATATGTATATGTGGCTCAGGTAGCTATGGGCGCAAACCCTGTTCAGTACCTGAACGCTATCAAGGAGGCTGAGGCTTATGACGGACCATCACTCATCATCGCTTACGCACCTTGTATCAACCATGGTCTGAAGGCCGGAATGGGTCTCAGCCAGAAAGAGGAGAAACTCGCAGTCGAGTGCGGTTACTGGCACCTCTACAGGTTCAACCCTGAACTCGAAGGAACAGACAAGAATCCGTTCTCTCTCGACAGCAAGGAACCTGACTGGAGCAAGTTCCAGGACTTCCTGAAGGGCGAGGTCCGTTTTGCATCCCTCTACAAACTCTTCCCTGAAAGAGCTGATGAGCTCCTCCAGAAGACAGAGGAATTTGCAAAACTCCGTCTCGAATCATACAAGAGATTGGCAGGCAAATAAGCCTACATCTTACTGAATAGAATCCCGGGAAATCATAGAAATATGGTTCTCCGGGAATTTTTTTTGTCAATGACGGCTCAAGTCCAGCATCATTTTTGACAATGACGATGATAATTGCTAAATTTACGTGTTTATACACAGGTGTTGGATATTATTATGAAAATGAACAATAAGACTATAACAGCTGCATTGACAGTAGCCATAATGGCCACCTCGTCATTGACCTCATCCGCATCGGATTACAGTGTGGATTTCTGGAACATTGACAGGAATTGCGCAGTTGCCGGCGACGAAAAGTCGGACCTCAAGTATGCAAGGGAACTTTACGAGCACGGAATGTATGTGAAGGCGCGTGAGATTTTCCTTTCGTATCCTGAGAATCCTTTCGCCAACGGGTATGCGGTACTGTGCGATATCAAGATGAAATCCTATGCTGCCCAAGCCGCAATGGAGAAATACATTGAAAAGTATCCGTATTCCGGACTTGTGCCTCAGATGAAATACGCTGATGCGCTGAATCTTTTCGATATCCCGGACTATCCCGCTGCTTCGGCCGAGTTCTCCCAGATCAAGGCCAAGTCTCTCTATAAGAACCAGTTGGCAGAGTTCAGGTTCAAGAAAGCGTATGCTGATTTCCAGATCGGCAGCGTGGACTCTGCATTGGAAGGATTCCTTGAAGTGTCCTCTCTTCCGAAGAACGACTATCAGGCTCCGTCAGCATATTCCGCCGCCTATATCTATTATGAGCGTGAGCAGTTCGCAGAGGCAGAGAAGTGGTTTGCGAAGTCGGTGAAGGATCCGCGTTTCGCTGAAGTGTCGGCATATTATATCTTGGAATGCCGTTTTATGGACAAGGACTACAAATATGTCACTGACAATGCCGAGAAGATATTCGCTTCGGTGCCGAAGGAGAGGAAACCGCATCTTGCACGAATCATCTCCGAGTCCTACCTTGTGCAGGGGGATGCTTCTGCTGCCAAGAAGTATTATGACTTTACCGATACCGCTTCAGGAACCAGGAAGGACCACTTCTATGCAGGATCGCTGCTCTATGCATTGTCCGACTACAAAGGTGCTGTCGAGAACTATTCCAAGATGGATGACAGAAGCGACTCGTTGGGACAGATCGCGAATTACCAGATGGCATACGGCTATATCAAACTGAAGAACAAGGTGGCTGCCATGGACGCTTTCAAAGACGCGGCATACGAAGAGTATGATGCTGACATTCAGGAAGATGCGTATTTCAATTATGCGAAACTCGCTTTCGACCTGAACCATGACCCTTCCGTATTCGAACAGTATATCAAGAAATATCCGGAGCTGGCCAAAGGGGACCGTATCTACAGCTACATCGCCCTTGCAGCCCTGTACAATCATGACTATGCTGCCGCAGTGGAGGCTTATGACAATATCGACGTCCTCGACAAGGATATGAAGGCCAATTACATGAAAGCCAATTACCTGCGTGCGGAGCAGCTGATCTCTTCAGGTTCATACCGTAAGGCGATACCATGCCTCAAGACGGCAGCCTACTATTCAGGAAAACGCTCACCGTTCAATCAGCTGTCACGTTATTGGCTCGCCGAAAGTTATTATCGTTCAGATGATTACGCCAAGGCTGCCGAGGTTTACAAGACATTGTACAACAATTCTGCGCTTTACGGTCGTCCAGAAGGCAATCTCCTGCCTTACGACGTGGCATACTGCTATTTCAAGTCAGGCGCATACCCGTCTTCCTGCGAGTGGTTCGACGTGTATCTGCAGAGCGGCGACAAGAGCAGACGTACAGATGCATTGACCCGAAAAGGCGACAGCTATTTCATTGACAAGAACTATAAGGATGCGATAGCTTCTTATGAAGAGGCGATCAGGAGCGGCGGCAGCGCGAATGACCTTTATCCGTACTATCAGGCGGGCCTGGCACTTTCATTGACCAACAAGACGAAAGATGAGATCAACCTGCTTGCGCCAGTTGCCCAGACAGCTCCGACGGCTTCGTTCTGGAGCGAGACTGTCTATGAACTCGGCCGCGCGTATATGGCTGATGATGACAATGCCAATGCAGCTGAAATTTTCAAGAAACTTTCGTCTGAGAGCCGCGACTCCACTTACCGCGCAAGGGCATTGATCGGATTGGGAATGATTTCGGCCAATGAATCCCAGTTTGACGATGCGCTCGGATATTATAAGCAGGTGGTCAGCAGGATGCCTTCGACGGTGTATTCGGAGGATGCGCTCAGGGCCATCGAATCCATATACCAGACCAAACAGGAACCTGAGGCCTATTTCGCTTATCTCAAGACATTGGACGGTCAGGGGACTGAGGGCAATGAGGAGACGATGTTCTTCAATGCTGCCGAGCAGATTTTCCTTGCGGAGAATTACCAGAAGGCCATAAAGTCGCTGCAGGCATATCTGGATGAGTATCCTCAGGGCTCAAATGTAAATCTTGCGGAATTCTATATGGCCGAGTCGTACAAGAACATCGGCAAGAAGGAACAGGCCTGCGACTGGTACAAGAAGGTCATCGAGTGTGGCGAGACATCGTTTGTGGAGGCCGCTTCGCTCAGTTTTGCGAAATTGTCCTACAGCATAGAGCATTACAATGATGCCTATTCAGGTTACCAGTCCCTGCTTGAGAATGCGAAAATCGAGAACAACAAGCATACGGCCATCGTGGGAATGATGAATTCCGCATACAATGCCAAAGATTACGATGCGGCTGTCAGCAATGCGCTGAAGGTCGCTGCGGACAAGAGGAGCGACAAGGACGAAGTCCGTCATGCACAGTACATTGAAGCGAAATCTTATCTTGCTTCGAGCCGCAGAAATGAGGCATTCTCGATACTCCGCAAACTCTCATCCCAGAAATCTACACCAGAGGGGGCTGAGGCTGCGTATCTGATTATCCAGGACGCTTACGACCAGGGCAAGTTCGACGAGGTCGAGAAACTTGTGTATGCGTTCTCCGATGCGGGAAGCGACCAGACTTACTGGCTTGCGAAAGCATTCGTCACATTGGGCGATTCTTTTGCCGAGAGGGACGACATGGCTCAGGCAAAAGCGACTTTCGAGAGTGTCCGTGACGGATATGAGCCGTCAGGCAAAAATGATGATATCCTTGACAATGTTAATATGCGTCTGAAGAAGATAGCACAGAGGGAAAAGTAGTATGAAAAAGATATATTTGACATTAGCGGCTGCCGGTTCGGTATTGGCTTGCGTTTCTGCCGGAGCTCAGAATCTGAATCCGACTGTTTCAGTGACAAAGGCATACGAGGGCAGTCTTATGGAGGTCCATAAACCGGCTCAGGAGATGTTTGTGCCTGATTCGCTGAAGCGCTTTGACCTGGATTTCGACTACTCTGTTTTTGAGAATCCATATAAGGGGTCGTATGATTTCAGCCCTTATCTTCTGGAAATGAAACCGCAGGCGGCTGCGCTTACCGGGCGGAAGTTCTATCTCAAGGCAGGAACAGGATATCGTCTCAGACCGTCGCTCGACCTCGTCTGGGAGCCATTGACCAAGGGCAGGTTCAGAATGTCCGTATATGGCTCACATCATTCATACATAGGTGATTACAAGAATATGCAGTTCGATGCGGACGGTATGCTGAAATCGTCCGGAGGCTCGTGGAACGGCTATGACCTGTATTCGACTGCAGGGGCCAATGCACAGGCTGATCTCGGCAAGGCAGTAATCGCTTTCGACCTGAATTACAAGGGAATACAGGGAAAGACCGGGGAGGGTGCCACAGGATTCAATTCTGCGAGGGCATATGCCCATATTTATTCCACAAGCCTTTCGGAGAATTTCCTGTATTATGACATTGCAGTAAACTATGCTTTCTCTTCGCAGGGTATGCTTGCCGGGGACAGAGCGTTGAATGCCAATGACTTGGACTTCAAGTTCACTCTTGGTCCGGTGCTCAGCAGGCACAACAGGATCTTGGCGGATGTGGGTTATGGCATGACTTGGTATAAAGGCTATATGAACACGGCCATCGGGACGGCTTACATCACCCCGAAATACGCATTTGACAAGAACAGATGGGATTTGAGCCTCGGTGTGAAGTTCGGTTTCAACATCAGCGAAAAGGACAAGCCGGAGTCCGTCAATACCAATAAAGGAACGATGATTTATCCGGATGTCTATATCGGGTTTGAGGCAGTGAGGGATTATCTGAACCTATATTTCAGGGCGACTGGCGGCGATTACAGGAATCAGTTCTCGTCAATGAAGGAGAAGTACCATTTCTATCTTCCGTCACACGGCCTGACCAACAACTATGTGGAGCAGTATAATCTGGCGCTCGGTTTCGCTGGAAATATCAGGAACAGGTTCCGTTACGACGTGCGTGGAGGTTTCAGAAGCTATGAGGACATGCCGTTTGACGGTATCTCCGCCATTCGCATAGGAACTGCTGCACCGACTGTTGCTGACAATCTTATGTATATGTCCAATATGACGGTGGTAGGCGGTACGTCCGGTTATGTAAATATGAAGTTCCAGTGGGATTCACGTGATTTTACATTGGATTCGGATTTCAGGATCAATTCCAATTCATTCAAGGATTCGGAAATAGCAAATCAGCACATTTATCTGAACCAGTCTCTCTTCTCCGGCCATCTCGACGGCACATATAACTGGAAGAAGAGAATCTTCGCGGGAGTTTCTGCGGAATTTGCGACCGTGAGGAAGGGAGAAACCACTCTCGTGTCAATGCAGGAGAGCGGGGGAGAGCTCACTCCCGTAGCTCATACGACCATGAATGTGAGGGTCCCCGGATGGCTGAATCTTGGTCTGCATGCCGAATATGCATTCAACAACAGATTGTCATTCTGGCTCAGAGGTGAGAACCTTCTGAATATGAGGATACAGCGTTATGGAATGTATATGGACGGCGGTGTAGGATTCACCGCAGGCATTTGTCTGAATCTCTAATTTTTACTATATTTGTAGGATTAAAAAAGTCAGACAGACAAGTTGATTTGAATAGAAAATTTTAAAAGAAAATAATGGAAGAGAACGAGAAGATGCGCGAAGCTGAAGAGCAGTATTCTGCGGGCAGTATTCAGGTCCTCGAAGGACTGGAGGCGGTGAGGAAAAGACCGTCAATGTATATCGGCGATGTGGGTGTAAGAGGTCTCCATCATCTGGTGTATGAGGTTGTGGACAACAGTATCGACGAGGCTATGGCCGGATTCTGCGACCACATCGAAGTTTCAATATTGGAAGACAACTCCATCAGAGTCCAGGATAACGGACGAGGAATCCCTACGGGAATGCACCCGAAAGAGCACAGGTCTGCTCTCGAGGTGGTTCTTACGGTTCTTCACGCCGGCGGTAAGTTCAACAAGGACAGCTACAAGGTGTCAGGAGGTCTTCACGGTGTCGGTGTATCCTGCGTGAACGCGTTGTCGGACAGCCTCGTGGCAGAAATCCACAGGGAAGGCAAGATCTATCAGCAGAAGTATTCCAAAGGAAAGCCTTTGACTCAGGTAGAAGTGATCGGCGAGTGCGAAGACACGGGAACCACCATCACATTCCATCCGGATCCGGAGATATTCAATGTCACTACCATCTATAACTACGAGACTCTTGCGAACAGGATGCGTGAACTCTCGTTCCTGAACAAGGGAATCAAGATTACATTGACAGACAAGCGTACTCTCGTGGACGAGTATGTGGTCGATGCGAACGGAAACAGCAGTCCTACCGGAAAGCAGATCTACAAGAATGATGTATTCTACTCCCAGGAAGGATTGAAGGAATTCATCAAATATCTGGACGCGAGCCAGGAAGAGATTATTCCTGAACCGGTATGTGTGACATCCGACAAGATCATTCCTATCGACATTGCACTCCAGTACAATAACGGCTACAAGGAGACAATCCTCTCATATGTGAACAATATCCACACTATTGAGGGCGGTACCCATCTCCAGGGCTTCAGAATGGGCCTTTCCCGTTCGTTGAGGAACTATGCCGACAAGAACAAGCTTCTGGAGAAGGTAAAGGTGGAACTTACCCAGGAAGACTTCAGGGAAGGTCTTACCGCCGTGGTTTCCGTGAAAGTGGCTGAGCCTCAGTTCGAGGGTCAGACCAAGACCAAACTCGGAAACAGTGAGGTCACTTCCATCGTGTCCCAGGCTACTTCAGCCGCGATGGACCAGTATCTTGAAGAGAATCCAAAGTACGCCAAGCTCATCATCGAGAAAGTCGTTCTTGCCGCAACAGCCAGAACTGCTGCCCGCAAGGCACGTGAAATGGTTCAGAGAAAGACGGTCATGTCAGGTGCCGGTATGCCGGGCAAGCTTGCGGACTGCTCCGAGAGGAATCCTGAGCTTTGCGAATTGTTCCTTGTCGAGGGAGATTCCGCAGGCGGTACCGCAAAGCAGGGTAGAGACCGCCGCATCCAGGCCATCCTTCCGTTGAGAGGTAAGATTCTCAATGTCGAGAAGGCAGCCGAGGACAGGGCATTCGACAGTGAAGAAATCAGAAACATCTACACAGCGCTCGGCGTTACTGTGGCCCAGGCTGACGAGAACGGCGAGAAGAGAATGGACCTCAGCAAGTTGCGTTACCACAAGGTCATCATCATGACCGATGCCGATGTCGATGGAAGCCATATCGCCACATTGATTCTGACATTCTTCTTCAGATATATGCTTGACCTCATCAGAAACGGCTATGTCTATCTGGCTACTCCGCCGCTTTATCTGGTGAAGAAAGGCAAGGAAGAGATCTATTGCTGGACTGACGCACAGCGTGCTGAAGCAACCCAGAAACTCGGAAAGGGTTCTGACAAGGGCGTGACAGTACAGCGCTACAAAGGTCTCGGAGAGATGAGCGACCATCAGTTGTGGGATACGACAATGGACCCGTCCAAGAGAAGACTCCGTAAAATCACCATTGACAATGCTGCCGAGGCAGAGAGGACCTTCTCAATGCTTATGGGCGATGATGTGCCGCCACGCAGACAGTTCATTGAAGAAAATGCACATTACGCAAACATTGACGCATAGTATAAGACAATATCTAAAATCTAGACAATATGTTAGACATTTTTGACAGAATTGAAAGAGACTCAGGCGGTCCTATCGGCCAGTATTTCGACCAGGCTTACGGCTATTATATGTACCCTCGTCTTGAGGGCGAACTCGGACCTCACATGGTTTTCAACGGAAAAGAGGTCCTGAACTGGAGTCTGAACAACTACCTCGGACTTGCAAATCATCCTGAAGTGCGTAAAGCGGATGCTGAAGCAGCTGCACAGTGGGGTCTTGCATACCCGATGGGCGCCAGAATGCTGTCAGGCAACACCAGATACCATGAGAAGCTGGAGAAAATGTTCGCTGAGTTCGAGAAGAAAGAGGATGCCTTCCTCTATAACTTCGGATATCAGGGAATCGTTTCCACGATCGATGCTCTTACAGCGCGTCATGATGTAATCGTCTATGATGCAGAGTGCCACGCTTGTCTGCTCGACGGTATCCGTCTTCATATCGGCAGCAAGTACAAGTATCGTCACAACAATATCGAGGACTGTGAGAAGGTGCTTGCCCGCGCTTGTGCTGAGGCTGATGCCAACGGCGGCGGTGTGCTCCTTATCACCGAGGGCGTATATGGTATGACCGGTGCGCTCGGTATTCTCGACAAGATCGCAGCTCTCAAGAAGAAATACAACTTCCGTTTCCTGATTGACGATGCCCATGGCTTCGGACTTCTCGGAGAACACGGCCGCGGAACTTCTGAGGCACTTCACTGCATGGACGAGGTTGACCTTTACATCGGCGCATTTGCCAAGTCAATGGCTTCTATCGGCGGATTCGTTGCAGGTCCTCACAAGATTATCAACTATCTCCGTGCGAACATGCGTTCACAGATGTATGCGAAGTCACTTCCTATGCCGCTCGTCATCGGCAATACCAAGCGTCTTGAAATCATCATGTCTCCGGAAGGTGACGAACTCCGCAAGAAGTGCTGGGCCATCACCCACGCCATCCAGGACGGTTTCAGGAAAGAAGGATTCGATATCGGTGAGGCTCAGGCTTGCGTGACCCCTGTACATATCAAGGGAGGAGTCGCTCAGGCTACCAAGATGGCTAAGGATCTCCGTGAGAACTACAGGATTTTCTGTTCTATGGTCATCTATCCTGTCATTCCTAAGGGTATGGTCATTTTCCGTATCGTCTGCACGGCAGCCCACACTATGGAAGATGTCGAATATACTCTCAAAGCATTCAAGGAAATCAAGGCCAAGCTCGACGCAGGTGCTTATGATGGAGACGACATCGCTGCAATGACTGTGGAATAGTCCAAAATACACTTCATTATGAACCGGTCTTACTTTAAAGATAAGGTGATAATCATAACAGGAGCCAGCTCGGGTATCGGGTTGGCTTCTGCCAGATTATTCGGAAGCTTGGGCGCGAAGGTCGTCATGGCCGCCCGTCATCTCGACAAGCTCGAGGCTGAAGCCGCTTCTGTCAATGCTGATTTGTCCAAAGTCCTCTGCGTCAAGACGGACGTTACCAATGAAGAGGATTGCAAGGCATTGATAGAGAAGACGGTGGAGAAATTCGGCGGAATCGATATCTTGGTGAACAATGCCGGCATTTCCATGAGGGCGATGTTCAATGACCTGGACCTTTCTGTGATCCATTCCCTTATGAACGTGAATTTCTGGGGAACCGTGAATTGTACCAAATTCGCGCTGCCGTGGCTGTTGAAGTCCAAAGGCTCAGTGGTGGGTGTCATCTCGATTGCCGGATATTCCGCGCTTCCTGCGAGGACCGGTTATTCAGCATCGAAATACGCTATCCGAGGCTTTCTGGACACACTCAGAATCGAGCACCTGAAAGACGGCTTGAACGTGTTGGTGTTCGCTCCGGGCTATACCGCATCCAATGTGCGTAATGCGGCATTGACAGCAGACGGAAGCGCCCAGGGAGAAACCCCGCTGGATGAAGGCAAACTTATGAGTGCTGAAGAATGTGCAGAATATCTTGCCAAAGCGCTCGCTTCACGTAAATCAGAGGTGATTCTTACGTCTCTCGGAAAGCTTACCGTGCTTGCGCACAGGCTGTTCCCGAGACTTACTGACAAACTGACTTACAAGTATATAGCCAGAGAAAAAGATAGTCCTTTCAAATAGTATTTCATTATGGCAAAGACTGGAATTCCCCGCGATCCCAAAATCTACATATCGCTGTTTTGTCTTTTCCTGATTCTTCTGCTGATGATGCCGAGGAACGGAAAGTTCAACTACGACTACAAGAAGGGTACACCGTGGCCTTATGAAACATTGGTTTCACAGATTGATTTTCCTGTCCTGAAAACACAGGAGCAACTTCGTGCTGAGAAAGATGCAGCAGGCTCCAGTATAGTGCCATATTACAAATATGACGACGGAATTCCGCGTAAAGTGGTGAATGGCATCGAGCAGCTGAATTTAGGCGAGGCCAGCCAGATCAGGCCGAAAATGCTCGAGGCCGTGTCTGATATTTACAGAAGGGGAGTGATGGCTGACGAGGCCTCTTCCAAGGAAGAGAACTTCTCGGCTGCAGATGATATCATATTCATCCAGAGAGACAAACGTGCGGTGAAAACCCCGGCTTCCGATGTTTATACGGTATCTTCCGCATTGGACAAGGTCATTTCAGAGACTGCCAAGGATTTTCCGTCCGAAAGGGTAGATTCGATTGCCAATGCAGTAGGCATCGACGATATCATTGTCCCGAATCTGATCTATGACAAGGAAACCACGGACTTGGTGCATGCGGAGTCTGTGGATTATATCTCTCCGACCTCCGGATTTGTGACCGCCGGGCAGCTGATCGTGACCAAAGGCGAAATAGTGACGGCTGAGATACAGCAGCTGCTGGATTCGTACAAGGCTGAATATGAGGAGAGTCTGGGCTATGACGGACCGAGGATTTTCCTGTGGATCGGTAACGGAGTGATATCATTGGCATTGGTCCTGATACTCTTCCTTTCCATTTTCTACACGAACCCCGACATATTCAAACTGATGAACAAGTATCTTTATCTTCTGTTCATCTTCACATTGACGGCATTTGCAGCGTTTGCAGTGGACAAACTGGACCCGACATTGCTCTATATGATTCCGTTCTCGCTTTCGGCGCTGTATCTGTTGGCCTTTTTCAGAAGGAGGGTCGTGCTTCCGGTGTATGTCGTTTCATTGATGCCGCTGCTGATTTTCGCGCACAACGGCGTGGAACTTTTCCTGCTGAATCTGGTTGCGGGAGTGGTGACAATGTTCGTGTTCCCGTTTTTCAGCAAGGGATGGAGACAGTTCGTGGCGGCTATGCTCGTGTTTGTATGCCTGCTGCTGACCTTCATCGGATTCCGGCTTATCAATTCGGGCAATGCATTCGACGACTTGTGGCTGATGCTCTATCTGTTTTTAGGGGCATTGCTTTCAGTCGCAGGATATCCGCTCATATATCTGATGGAGAAGATATTCTCGCTTGTGTCAGGAACCCGTCTCCAGGAACTGTGTGACCCTAACAATAAACTTCTGAGAATTCTTGCACAGAAGGCTCCGGGGACATTCCAGCATTCACTTCAGGTGATGAACCTTGCTGATGCGGCTGCGAGGAGCATTGACGCGGACGTGCTTCTTGTGCGTGCCGGAGCAATGTATCATGACATCGGCAAGACTGCCAATCCGCAGTGCTTCGTGGAGAACGAGAGCCTCGGCGCCAAGTTCCACGACGGGCTTACTCCCAAGGAAAGCGCTGAGATGATCATAAGACATGTTACGGACGGTATCGCTCTTGCTGCCAAGTACAAGCTGCCTCAGGTGGTGAGCGATTTTATTCTCACACATCACGGAACTACCTGTACTGCATTCTTCTACAACAAGTTTATAGAAGAGGGCGGAAACCCTGCCGAATCGGATGCCTTCTATTATAAGGGCAAGAAACCTTGGACCAGGGAGCAGGCGCTGGTCATGATCTGCGATACTGTGGAGGCCGCTTCACGTACATTGAAGGACAATACTCCCGAGACTTTCGACAAGTTCGTGGAGAACATCGTTTCAGCCAAGATGGCTGCAGGACAGCTTGACAATGCAGATATTACATTGAAGGAACTCAGCCGCATAAAATCTGTGCTGAAGTCATATCTCGGGCAGATTTATCACGAAAGAGTGGTTTATCCCAAGCAGTATAGACAATAATAGGCTTTCCCGATTGGAAATTGTCTGAAAAATTCCTATTTTTGCAGGCTAAGTGTAAGATGGCTTGAATCTCGCGCAAACACATAGAAAAATAAATCGCATTGAAAATATAAAATATTGAATAAAGATGAATATTGTAAAAAATCAGATTGATGAGCTTAATATCCAGCTCACTGTCACTGTTGCTCACGATGATTACGCTGAGGCTGAGAAGAAAGAACTCCAGAGATGCAAACGTACAGCCGAGTTCAAGGGCTTCAGAAAGGGAATGGTTCCTATGTCCCTTATCCAGAAAGTTTATGGAGAGCGAGTGCTTGGCGAGGTTGTGAACAAGGTTCTTTCAGACGCTATCAATAATTTCGTTAAGGAAAACAATATCAAGATGGTAGGTGAGGCTCTTCCAAGTGAGGACCAGCCGGAAATCGAGTGGAAGTCAGGCAACGACTTTACTTTCAAGTTCGATATCGCCACCACTTCAGAGGTGAACTTCGAACTCTCCAAGGATGACAAAGTGAAAGTTTATGAGATCAAGGTTTCTGCTGAGGCCAAGAAAGAGATGAAGGACAACCTTCTCCGTCAGTTCGGTTCTCTCACGGATGCTGAGCAGGCAGGTGAGGATGATTTCGTAATCGTTGATTTCGCTCAGGAAGGCAAGACCGTTGAGGGCTCATATGTAGGCGTGAAGAATGTAGAGGGCGAGGCTAAGTCCAAGTTCCTCGGCGCAAAGGTCGGAGACCAGTTTGATGTCAATGTTAATGAGGCATTTACTAATGAGTCTGACCGTGCATATATGCTCAAGGTAAAGAAAGAGGAGCTCGCTTCTCTCGCACCTGAGTTCCACGTTACAGTGAAGGAAGTGAAGACTTTTGCTCCGGCAGAGGAGAACCAGGAGACTTACGACAAGATTTTCGGTGAGAACCATGTTCACAATGCAGAGGAATTCGACAAGGCTGTAACTACAAGACTTGAAGAGAATTACAAGCAGGAGTCTGACTACAAACTTTCCAAGGATCTGCGCGAGTATCTCGTAAAGAAAGCTGACATCAAGCTTCCGGAGGAGTTCCTCAAGAGATGGCTGTTCAATATCAATGACGGTAAGTTCAGCAAAGAGGAGATCGAGAAAGAGGCACCTGCATTCTTCGAGGATTTCCGCTGGCAGATGGTACGTGGCTACATCATGCAGAAGTTCGACCTCAAGATTGAAGAAAAAGATGTTCACGAGGCAGCTCAGGCATATGTTGCTTACCAGTATGCTTCATACGGCATGGGAAATGTTCCTGAGGCAATTCTCAAGGACAGTGTTGCACGTGTACTTCAGGATGAGAATACCAGCCGCCGCATTGTAGAGAATGTTGAGGCTACTAAGGTTATCGAGGCAGTTAAGGGTGCGGTTACACTGAAGGCTGAGAAGGTTTCAGTAGAAGATTTCCGTACACTTTAGTCTTAATCCCAAGAAATATGAACAATAACGAATTTTATAAATTCGCGAGAATGGGCCGTGGAATCAGTTCTACGACCCTTCATCGTTATGAATCGGCTCTGGATTCGTATATAAATCCGACCATCATCGAAGAAAGGAAACTCAATGTCGCATCCATGGACGTGTTCAGCCGTCTTATGATGGACAGGGTGATATTTCTCGGTGTGCCGATTGATGACGACGTGGCGAATATCATCATGGCCCAGCTCCTGTTCCTTGCTTCCACCGACAGTATGGCGGACATTTCGCTCTATCTGAATACTCCTGGCGGACAGGTCTCTTCGGGTCTGGCCATTTATGATACGATGCAGATCATTGAACCGGACGTGGCAACCATCTGTACAGGTATGGCGGCATCGATGGGCTCGGTGCTGTTGTGCGCAGGTACTGAAGGCAAGCGTTCAGCATTGCCGCACAGCCGTGTCCTGATTCATCAGCCTCTTGGCGGCGCCCAGGGACAGGCATCTGACATCATCATTGCAGCAAAGGAGATAGAGAAGACCAGAACAGAGCTGTGCAGCATCATTGCCCAGCACACCGGTCAGACTTTCGAGCGTGTACTTGCTGATGCGGACAGGGATTTCTGGATGACTGCAGAGGAAGCCAAGGCTTATGGTATGGTGGACGGAATTCTTTCCAGTAAGAAAAAGGTGAAATAAAGTGGCCGGAAAAAAGACACAAAATTATTGTATGTTCTGCGGGAGACCGGAATCTCAGGTTCCGTTCCTTCTCCCGGGACAGAACGGGGCTTGTATCTGCAGCGACTGTATCATGTTGGCTGCCGATTATCTGAAAGAGGTTTCAGGACAAAAAGCTGAGAAAACAGCACCCAAGAAAATCAATAAACTGCTGAAGCCTAAGGAAATCAAGGAGTTTCTGGACCAATATGTCATTGGCCAGGACCGTGCGAAGAAGCTTCTGTCAGTGGCTGTGTACAATCACTACAAGAGGATAAACCACAATCTGGTCGACAAAGTGGATGACGGAGTTGAACTTGAGAAGTCCAATATCCTCCTCGTTGGCCCGACCGGAACAGGAAAGACATTGCTCGCAAAGTCCATAGCAAGGCTTCTTCAGGTACCGTTCACGATTGTGGATGCCACTGTGCTCACTCAGGCCGGATATGTGGGTGAGGATGTGGAGAGTCTGCTCTCAAGGCTTCTCCAGGAGGCTGATTATGACCTTGCGAAGGCGGAGAGGGGTATTGTATTCATCGATGAGATAGACAAGATAGCCCGCAAGGGAGATAATCCTTCGATTACTCGTGATGTTTCCGGAGAGGGAGTACAGCAGGCATTGCTGAAACTTCTGGAAGGAAGTGTCGTGAATGTTCCTCCACAGGGGGGACGCAAGCATCCTGAGCAGGAGTTCATTCATGTAAATACCCAGAATATCTTGTTCATCTGCGGTGGCGCGTTTGAGGGCATTGAAAGGTCGATTGCGAATCGCCTGAATACCCAGGTTATAGGTTTCACTACCGGTGGCACCAAGCAGATTGACAAGAACAATCTGCTCAAGTATGTGGCTCCGGAGGATCTGAAGTCCTATGGCCTCATTCCGGAGATCATCGGTCGTCTTCCGATTGTCACTTATCTGGACAGTCTGGACAAGGATTCACTTCTTCGTATTCTTACAGAGCCGAAGAATGCCATATTGAAGCAGTATGAGAAAATGTTCGAGATGGACGGCATCAAGCTGGAGATAGAAGATGGCGTGAAGGACCTCATAGTCGATACTGCCATCAAGAACAAACTCGGAGCACGTGGCTTGAGAGGCATCTGTGAAAGAATTTTCGATGATGCCATGTTTGAGGCTCCGTCTTCGCGCAAAAAGACATTTACCGTGACACTCGAGTACGCCAAGGAGCATCTGAAAGATGATATTTAGCGTATAAGATTATGGATAGACAGGCTGCTTCGAGTTTTCTGAGCAGCCTGTCTCCGGAAAAGTCTAAGTTTGAGAAATAGTCGCTATTTTTCAAACTGCACTATATGTTGGCGGTAGTAGCTGCGGAACGTCCGGCAGCCTCAGCGAAATCCTCACCATTGGAGGCGTAGATGATTCCACGTGACGAATTGATAAGCAAGCCGCCCATTGCATTTGCACCGTGCGCGATTACCTCTTCTGCGGAACCTCCCTGTGCTCCGACACCTGGTACGAGGAAGAAATTGTCCGGGCAGAACTTGCGGATTTCAGCAAGTTTGTCAGCCTTTGTAGCGCCTACCACGAACATCATGTTGTCAGGATTGGAGATGGACATCATCTTTTCCATAACTACCTGATACAGAGGCTTGCCGTCCAGCTGGGCCAACTGGAAATCTGCAGAAGACTTGTTGGATGACAATGCTACCACGATAGCGAATTTTCCCGGATACTCGAGGAACGGAGTGACAGTTTCACTTCCCATATAAGGGGAGATGGTCACAGCGTCGAAATCCATTGTCTCGAAATATGTCTTGGCATACATCTTGGCCGTGTTTCCGATATCACCGCGCTTGGCGTCTGCGATGATAAACTGCTCAGGATGATTGTTCCTGATGTAATCTACGGTCTTTTCCAGCGCCAGCATACCGTCACGTCCATAGCACTCATAGAAAGCCAAGTTCGGCTTGTATGCCACACAATGCTCTGAAGTCGCGTCAATGATGGCCTTGTTGAATTCATACAGCGAGCGTGCAGTGCCTTTCAACAATTCCCCGTGGACGGCAATCTCTCCGTCCTGGGCAAGTTTCTGAATGTGCTGGGGCATCTTGTTGAAATCAGTGTCCAATCCCACGCACAACATGGTCTTCTTGGCCTGGATCTGGGCGTATAAATCTTTGGTATTCATATCTTTATAAATAATCTTCAAAATACATCGTCACTTTGTCCATGAGGTGGATACGGTCCTTGCCGAAAACATTGTGCTCGGCGCAAGGATATGGGAAATAATCCAGCTGGACATTGTTCTTGATACATTCTCTTACGAAACTCAGGCTGTGCTCCCAGACGACAGTGTTGTCGATAGCGCCCTGACAGATAAGCAGTTTGCCCTTCAGGTCAGTCGCCTTGTTGATCAGACTTGTCTCGGCGAAGCCTTCAGGATTTGAATCCGGAGTCTCCATATACCTCTCTCCGTACATCACCTCATACCATTTCCAGTCGATTACAGGACCGCCTGCAACACCGACCTTGAAAGTCTCGGGATAGTTTGTCATAAGCGAAATCGTCATAAATCCGCCATAACTCCATCCGTGCACACCGATTCTGTCCTTATCCACGTAAGGCAATGTCATCAGTTCGCTAAGCCCGGCCATCTGGTCAGCCATCTCCGCCTGTCCGCAGTATTTGTGGATAGCCTTCTCATAAGCTGCGCCACGGTTTTCCGTACCCCTGTTGTCCTGCACATAGACGATGTAGCCTCGCTGCGCCATGTACATTTCCCAAAGCCTTATCTGTCCGAGCCAGGAATCATTCACCATCTGCGAATGAGGACCGCCATAGACATACAGGATGACCGGATACTTCTTGGCAGGGTCGAAATCCACCGGAAGATAGAGCCTGTACCAGTTGTCGTACTTTCCGTCGGCGCTCTTTACCGTTCCCAGAGTCATCTCACCTGTAGCATAATCCTTCATCGGATCCTCAGCCGTAAAAAGCGTTCTGGACAATTTTCCGTCAGCCGAAGTCACTTTCACCACGCCGGGAACATTGAAACTGCTGTAACTGTCGATAAACCATGTGTCTGATTCATTGACACTTACATTGTGCCAGCCCTCATCGGAGGTGAGCCTGACAGGCGTACCGACATTGACCTTTCCCTTGTGGGAGACATTGACCCGGACAGAGAACAGGTGCTGCTCGACAGGGGAGACCTCTGCGCTGGTATAGAAGATGCGCTCGCCGTCCTCGGCAACGAATTTCACGTCAGCGGCGACGTTGGTGACTCGGGTTACTGTGCCGAGCGTGTCGCAGAGGTAGAGACTCTTGTAGCCGTCCCTGTTGTCAGTGCGGTAGATGAATCGGCCGGAGAATCCGAACCAATGCAGAGGGTCCGTCGGTTCCACCCATTTTTCGTTGTCCTCAGTGAGTACTGTTCTCAGGAATTTGCCGTCGCAGGCCCTGTACATATTCAGGTGCATATGCTTCTGGCTCCTGTCCAGAACCTGGATGAAAATCAGCTTACCGTCAGGAGACCAGGAAACATTGGTGAGATACTGGTCGTAGCCGAAATCGTCCGCCTGGATGTATGCTGTGGTGTTTTCCGCCAGATTGTAAACGCCTACGCGCACATTCTCAGAGCCCATTCCGCTCATCGGATATTTTATGCTCTTGAGAGAGCCTGTTCGTGTGGTAATGTCCAGCAGAGGGAATTCCGTTACCTGACTTTCATCCTTGCGGTAGAACGCGATGCTGCGTCCGTCCGGTGACCAGAAAATCCCTCCGGAAATACCGAACTCGTTTCTGCTGACCGACTGCCCGTAAGTGATTTCAGAATTCTCGCTTTCAGCGACAGGACGGATATGCTTGCGCTGGTCAATGTAATAAAGGCTTTTGCCCACGGTAAATGCCAATGCCGGGGCTGCACCGACGGCCCTGTTGCCCATCATTGTCCCGCCTACGGACATTGCCGCCTCGTTCGGCGTAACATTTTCAGCGCCTTCCGGCAATGACTTCTTCAGATATGCTCCGGCAGTTTCTGCATAGACGCCGAGCACCTCGTCAGCGTCCACATCTTTACCGGCATTGACATCATACAGCTGCGGCTTTCCTTCCTTCATATATACAATGGTGTTCTCGCCGTACCATCCTGCGCGGAATCTCTCAGGTCTTAGCTCGCCCGAATATACAGCCTGCTCCATCGTCATCATCTTGCCAGTGTTGTTGGCCGGATGAACAGAAAAAACTTTCATTCCCTCAGCTCTCTGATGCTCCTCGGCATTCAGAGAAACGGCAGCCAAAGAAGATGCCGCCAATATTGTCAATGCGATAAAATGTGTTCTTTTCATCTTATTGTTTTTCAATAATTTACCTTACGGACAGGATATTATCCACGATATATTTCTGCTGACCGCGCCACGGAAGCGCTCCCAAATACTCCTTATAATGAAGTTCCACGGTCTTGCCGCTGCACCTCATCAGGGAATCAGCAAGTTCCCCATTCTCCACAGAGAACTCGAAAACGTAGGATTCCATACCATTGGTACCTTTTCCTGTACCTCTCAGGCCTGACTGAATCAGCCTGCCTTCGTAGGTCTTGAATACATAGCCCTTATACATCACCTGATTCAGGTCTCCTGCCTTGACTCCTTCACCGAAGACAAAGTAGAAGCGGAAATAGAAGAACCCTGTCAGGGCCAGCACAACCACAAGCGTGACGGTGCTGATGATTTTAGTCTTGATACTCATATTATTCGATATTGTCATTGAGTTCCCATCCTGTCAATGTGGAGATATACGGAATCAGCACATGGGCGAGCTTTTTGTGTCCCTTGTAGCTTGGATGCCAGCTTGCGCCGAGCTCATCTTCAGTATTGTGCACAGCCTTGGTGAAACTCAGGAAATGCACATTCTTAAGGCCGCAGCTGTTTACGCAATACCTCACATAATCGGCTGCCAGGTCATCGCAGTTGCTCGAAACACAGAGAACCGGATGATTCTCACCGTAGTTCTTCTTGATCTTGTTCAGGAGTTTCACATAATTGTCCCTGAAAATCGACATCTTGGGCTGTCTGCCGGTAGAGAAGTCATTGGTACAGAGGTAGATGATGGTGACCTGCGGCCTGAATGCATCAGCTGCGGCATCCCATTTCACATCCTTGTCCTCGTCGAATGTCTGGTCATAACGGTCAGGCATATAGTAGTCCTTGAACTTGTCCGCATAATTTCTGGCAATCCCCATTCCGGAATGCGCAACAGCATAGTAATCAGCCCCGAAGTACCTTGAAAGGATAGCAGCGTAAGTCAGATTGCTGTTCTCGGTTTCACTCTTGTAAGGGTCAGTCCTGACACTGTTCTCAGTACCGTAACCGCAAGTGTAAGAGTCACCTATCACCTCGAACTGGCGCTCCTTAAGACCTTCAGCCTGAAGCAGTTCGCCTGCCTTTGTTATATACTCGCTGATAGTGGTCCTGCCTTCACTTCCCTCGGTACGCTTTTTCAGAACCACAGTGTGCTCGAAGCCTTTCCCCTTGGAATTGAACGACTTGAGGGCAGCCGGTTCCACCAGCACATATACAGAGTCCTTACCGCTGACCCTGATGGCCCTGTCAGCCTTCGCGTCCGGTTCCCTGTCAATCCAGAGGTCATAATAGTTCGCCTTGCTGTCGGAGGCCTTCATCGCGAGGTAGGAACCCTCAAAACGGATTCTCACATATACCCCAGTCCAGTCGAAAGAAACACTCTCATTCTCTTTCAATGTCCTGCCCACATAAGTCACCCTCGAATCGGATGCCGGAGTGTGGATCTCCGGTAGTTCCCTTGCAGATAAACCGCTTATGGCCAATGTCAATGCCATCAATGCTGTAATCATCCTTTTCATATCGTTTATTTCATTTTTTCAAGTCCTGAATTCAGGAACTCGACAAATCCGTCTATATCAGTATTGTATCCGCGAATCGGGGCGAGCTGCTTTCCGTCAGGAGAAAGAAGCACGTAGTTAGGCTGTGCGCTCACGCCGAAATTTTCACGGACGAACCATGCATTGACACGTCCCCTGTCCTTCAAAACCTTTCCGCTGCTGGTGGTAACCCATTCGTTCTCAGGGAGTTTAGTTTTGTCGTCCGTATAGAGAACCACTATCACAAAATCATTTTTCAGCATTGACAGTACCTTCGGATCGCTCCAAACCCTCTGCTCCATCTCGCGGCAATTCACGCAGGCGAGACCGGAAATATCCAGGAAAACAGGTTTGCCGGACGCTTTCGCAGCAGCATATCCCTCTTCCATAGAATGATAGCCTGTAAGTCCGAGCGGCAGTTTTTCGCCTTTATTGGCCTCTTCTATGCTGACCACCTGCTGGCTTGGATTGCTGCCCATTATGAAGTCCTGCGTCTCGATAGGCGGGAGATATCCTGACAATGCCTTGAGCGGAGCGCCGAACATTCCCGGAATCATATACACCACGAATGTAAAGTCCACGATTACCAGGAAAAGCCGGAATATCCCGATATGCTTCACCTCGCTGTCCGCCTCAAACCTGATCTTGCCGAGCAGGTACAGACCGAGCAGGGTGAATACCACAATCCAGATGGCGAGATAGATCTCCCTGTCCAGAAGGCCCCAATGATAAGTCTGGTCCGCCACGCTGAGGAACTTCAGACCGAGAGCCACCTCGATAAATCCGAGCACCACCTTCACGGAGTTCAGCCAGCTGCCGCTCTTGAGCTTCTTCAGCAGAGACGGGAACATCGCGAAAATCGTGAATGGCAATGCGAAGGCCACAGAGAAGGCAAGCATTGTCACCATCGGAGTCCAGAACTCACCCTGGGTGGATTTGATCAGGACGGAACCCACAATAGGACCGGTGCATGAGAATGACACCAGAACCAGTGTCAATGCCATGAAGAAGATGCCTGCAAGTCCTCCCTTGTCGGAATTCTTGTCGCTTTTGTTCACGAGAGCTGACGGCAGAGTAATCTCAAACGCTCCGAAGAACGATGCCGCAAATACCATAAACACGATAAAGAAGATGATATTCGGAAGCCAATGAGTTGAAAGCCAGTTGAATATGTCGGCAGTGACTGTCTCGCCGCCGAAGATGTAGGTCGCTCCGATAATCAACGAAATAGGCACCGTGTAAAGCAGGACGATGAACAGTCCGTACATGAAGGCCTTGAAACGTCCGGCCGCAGGTGTTGAAGAACCTTTCATGAAGAATGATATGGTCATCGGTACCATAGGGAATACACAAGGAGTGAGAAGCATCGCAAATCCCCACAATACGGCCTCAAGTATCAGAGCCCACAACGAGCCGCCCGCACGCTGCTCCTCTTCTGTCACGTTCTGAGAAATCTCTGGAACTTCTGTAGTGGCGGCAGTTTCAGCGGTAGCTGCGGTCTCAGCTTTTTTTGCCTTTTCAGGAACAGCAGCAACTGCCGAGTCAGCCTCTTTCCGGAGCTTTATCTCGAAATTCCAGTCCTCAGGCGCACCGCAGGAGTTGTCCGTGCAGCTCGAAGACGTGATCATACCTTTCAGACTCGAGGTGTCTTCTGCCACTCTGATCTTCTGCGCTACCTTGATCTTGTCGAAGAAAACATCATCCCCGTCGAATTTCTCAGGCTTGAGCAGGTCGTACAATCCACCTTCAAGAGAATACCCTTTGACATCCTCGAATTCCACCGTTACAGGCGAGTCCTTGTGGGAAGCTCCATAAGTATGCCATCCGGAGCTGATAGTTCCGGAGAAGATGATTTCGGTAATCCCGTTTTCCGTTTTTCCCTGGGATACGGACCATTTTACTATCGGTTCGCCCATTTGAGCGAATAAAGGCACTGCACTCAGCAAAAAGAGTACAATGCCTGATACAATACTGCGTCTTTTCATTAGCATATCATATTCGGTATAAAAATGATTTCGCTTATTTTGCGTAAGCTACTGAACGCGTTTCCCTGATGACGGTGATCTTCACCTGACCAGGGTATGTCATTTCATTCTGAATCTTGAGAGCGATGTCGGAAGAAAGCGTAGCTGCCTGCTCGTCGCTTACATCCTCTGCACCTACGATTACACGGAGCTCCCTACCTGCCTGGATCGCATAACTCTTGGTTACACCAGGATATGCGGCAGCAAGGTCTTCCATGCCCTTGAGTCTCTTGATATATGATTCAATGACCTCGCGGCGTGCTCCAGGACGTGCTCCTGAGATAGCGTCACCTACCATGACGATAGGGGAGATGAGCGATGTCATTTCAGTCTCTTCGTGGTGAGCGCCGACAGCGTTGCAGATTTCTGGTCTTTCCTTGTACTGCTCTGCCAGCTTCATACCGAGCAGTGCGTGTGGAAGTTCAGGATCGTCCTCTGAAACCTTTCCGATATCGTGGAGAAGTCCGGCCCTCTTCGCGAGCTTAGGATTGAGACCGAGCTCGGAAGCCATTATGGCACAGATATTTGCAACCTCACGTGAGTGCTGGAGAAGATTCTGTCCGTAAGAAGAACGGTATTTCATACGTCCTATAAGTTTCACGAGTTCGATGTTCATACCGTGGATTCCAAGGTCAATGCAGGTTCTCTTACCGGTCTCGAGGATCTCATCCTCAAGCTGTTTCTGGACCTTCGCCACTACCTCTTCAATACGTGCAGGATGGATACGTCCGTCCACGACAAGCTGATGGAGCGCAAGACGTGCGACCTCTCTTCTGACAGGGTCAAAAGCCGAAAGAAGAATTGCATCCGGAGTATCGTCCACTACGATTTCCACACCGGTAGCAGCCTCCAGAGCCCTGATGTTACGACCTTCGCGGCCGATGATTCTACCTTTGATATCATCGTTCTCAATGGGGAAGGTGGTGACTGCATTCTCAATGGCAGTCTCCGTCGCAGTCCTCTGTATCGTGGTGATTACTATCCTTTTGGCTTCCCTTGCAGCATTAAGTCTGGCGTCATCCATCGTATCGTTTATGTACGCCTGGGCTTCGCTTCTCGCCTCTGCCTTCATGTTTTCCATGAGAAGGTTCTTGGCTTCGTTGGCGGTCATGCCGGCAATGCTCTCAATCTGCTTGTTGGCTTCCTGACGGAGTGACTCGTATTCTTCTGCCTTACGGTCGAGCGCATCTTTCTGGGACTGGAGGCTTGCCTTGGTATTGTCGAGATCCTTGATTCTCTTCTGGAGCTCGTTGTTCTGCTGGTTAAGATTGTTCTCTTTCTGCTTGAGACGGTTCTCGGTATCCTTGATCTGTGCATTCTTCTCATTCACGAACTTCTCGTGCTCGCTTCTGAGCTGGAGAAACTTCTCCTTGGCTTGAAGGATCCTTTCTTTCTTGATGTTTTCCGCCTCAAGTTCCGCCTTTTCCAGGATGCTGTCCTTGCGTCCCTTCATAACCATTCTGTGAACCATTATGAAAACTGCAATTCCGAATGCAGCTGACAGCAAGGCTACTGCTATGAATATCAAAATGTTGTTCATACGTATATATAAATTTATGTTTTAGTCGTCTCTTTCCGGATTACAAAAAACCGGCTGCAAGTTTCCTTGTACGAAGAAGCTTGCAGTCGGAATATATAAAAGCCGTCAGCCGGGTCGTCAGAAAAATCTAATATTGCAAGATTTGAGCTCCGTGCCGGTTCAGTAATCCTACGTCCCGCATAGCGGAATCCCATCAAAGGTACTTAGGCCCGCACATCCCCGGCTCGAGAACACCCGGTTCCGAAGAACTTGTTGTTTTCAGCGAGTAGTGGGCCGACGGCTAATCTTTTATACCATCAAGATAAGTATTTGTCTGCTTCTCAAGCGCTTTCACCTCATTCTCCAGACTCTCCACCATCCTTCTCGCTGACAGCCTCGCGATACACTCGTTCAGGGCCACAAACGTAAGAAGCTCCGACGTGTCCTTTTCGGGAAACCTGTTCGAATACTTGCTTAACGTGCTTTCCACCAATTTAGCGGCATTTCTGTAAATCTCCTCGTCATCTGGCGTCTTGGCCGACAACTCGTATTTCTTGCCGTTGATCCGTATCGTAATCTTCTGCCCCATATCTATCTTTCCAATAATGAGATGCATCTGTCAATCTCAGAAATCATCTTGTCAATCTTCTCCCTCGCAGCTGCGCTGCCTTCCTCATGAGCAGTAAAAGCTTCAATCAACTTGAGATTATCTACTTGTCTTTCCAGATCCGAAATCTGCTTCTTATATGAATCAATTTCAGCATCTTTCCTCCTCAGTTCGATGACAAGATTCTCTTTCGTCTGTCTCTCGCGTTCATACAGCGCGATAAGTCTTTCGATATTTTTTCTTACATCTTCGAGCATCAGAGGCAATACTTTAGATTCATAATATGCAAATTTAATAAAAATTTTTCCATATTTGCGTTGGAATATAAGATATTTCTGATGGAATCTTCAAATTTATTAGACCGATACGTGTGGCTTGTGGATTTGCTTGTCCAGAACCGCTATATGTCCTTCACCGAAATTGACGAGGCCTGGAGAGAATCGGACTTGAATCCGAAAAAGGAACCGATGCCCAAGAAGACTTTCCAGAATCACTGCGCGAAGATCAAGTCGTTGTTCGGGATTGAAATCAAATGTACCCACAGAGGCACATACCAATACCATATAGTAGAAAAGAGGGACGCTTTCGTGACAGGTGTCCGTTCCTGGCTGTACAACTCATTCGCATTGAACAGCATAGTATCTTCAGACGCATCTCTGTCTTCGAGAATCGTGCTCGAGAAGCTGCCGTTGGGCGTTTCCAAACTCTCACCCGTGCTGAAGGCAATGAAGAACAGCAAGATGCTCCGCATCGAGTTCAGAAGTTACCGCTCACGGGAACTGTCCGTAAAGGAGGTTGTGCCGTATTGCCTGAAAATCTATCATCTCGTCTGGTATCTTCTTGCCAGGGACAGAGATTCTTCTGCTCTTCATATCTATAACATGGAACGGGTGACCAATGTGGAAGAGATTGACTATCAGTTTACTATGCCGCCCGAATTCAATGCGGGGGCTTTCTTTTCAAACTATTTGGGCGTCATTGTCCCGGAAAAGCCTGTGGTAGAGACCATCCTGCTGAAAGTGAAAGACGGTCAGGAAGAATATCTTCGCAGCATTCCGTGGCATCATTCCCAGAAGGAAGTGGTGACAGGGCCGGACTATGCGGTCTTTGAATTCAGAATGTGCATCACCATTGACCTTATACAGCGAATAATGTCTCAGGGCTATCTGGTGGAGGTGCTTGCTCCGGAGAGTCTGAAAGAAAGAGTCAAGAATGTGCTGCTGAAAATGAATGAAATCTACGGACTCTGATTAAAGGTGAGGATAGCGACTTATGGGTAAAGAAAGCCACATATCAGGCAGAAACACATTCGTCCTTGTGTATTTGGGAGCGTTGAGCGCTTTCGGGCCTTTCGTAATGGATATGTATGTTCCGGTGCTGCCTGCCATGCAGGACTGGTTCGACTGCCCGGTGTCCAAGGTGCAGTTAGGCCTGACCACAGGTCTTGTCGGGCTTGCAGTCGGCCAGCTGATATTCGGCCCGGTAAGCGACAGGTACGGTCGGAAACGTCCTTTGATATGCGCTATGGCCCTGTTCCTGATATCCACATTCGGCTGCATCTTCTCTGCCAATGTCCATGAATTCATCATCATGAGGCTCTTCCAGGGTCTGGCCGGATCCGGCGGAGTTGTCCTTTCCAGAAGCATTGCCACAGACCGGTACAGGGGAAAGGAATTGACGAAAATGATGTCAATGATAGCTGCGGTCAATGGTGTAGCGACGGTGGCTGCACCTATCGTGGGCGGACTTATAGCCCTTGTGGGAGGCTGGAGGGCCATATTCTGGAGCCTTATAGTATTGTCGGCGGCACTGCTCATCGGAGCTACCCGCATGGATGAGAACCTCTCGTTCAAGAACCTGAGCATCTACAAGTCCTCGTCATTGAAAGTCATTACCGGCGGCATCTATAACATATTGAGCAACAGGCGGTTCCTTCTGTATGTCCTTACGTATATGTTCTCCATGGGCGTGCTTTTCACCAACATCGCCTCCGCTCCATTCATTATGCAGGAGCATTACGGACTATCCACCCTGCATTTCAGTATAGTGTTCGGATTCAATGCATTGACCTTCGCCATCGCGGCAGCGCTCATCCCTAAATTCAAGGACAATGATGCGGCTATCCGGTTCGGTACATTCGCGCTTGCGGGATTCTCGGTGCTGACGGCAGTCGTGCTGTTTTTCAAACCGGGATTCTGGTGGTACGAGATACTGGTATTCATCCTGATGTTGATAGTCGGCATCGTCTCCACAGCCTCCAACGTCTCAGCTATGGATTCGGGACGGGACAATGCAGGGGTCGCATCTGCCCTGCTCGGCGCCATCGGTTATGCTTTCGGCGGAATTGTGCCTGCGATAGTGGGAATGGGGGACATGTTCATCACCACCGGGGCGCTTTTCCTCTGCAGCTCAATGCTTACGCTCGTCTGCGTGCTGATTTCTCTTGCCGGAAAGAAATCCGCTTAGTAATTTTGCTCCCAAATTAGTGTGCGTATGGAATTGTATGAATATGCAAGGCCTGACATTATGTCAGGGAAGAAGATCCTGTACCTGCACGGTTTCGCTTCGAGCGGCCAGAACGGTACGGTAAAGACAATGGGGACATTGCTCCCTTCAGCAGAAATCATTGCCCCGGACATCCCCGTAGAGCCTGTCGAGGCCATGGATATGCTTAAAAAACTTTGTGAGGCGGAAAAGCCGGACCTGATCATAGGTGCATCGATGGGCGCAATGTATGCCGAAATGCTGCGCGGATATGACAGGATTCTCGTGAACCCGGCATTCAAGCTTGCCGATACCATATTGAAGAACAATGGTTTGGGACGACAGGAGTTCCATAATCCAAGGCGCGACGGACAGACATCTTTTCTTGTAAACAAAGGACTTATAGAAGCGTTCCGCGAAGTCTCTTCGCACAATTTCGAAGGACTCGAGCCCGACAGTTCCGATCCTGTCTTCTTCGGGAAGGTCAATGAAGAGAAACAGCGCGTTTACGGCATGTTCGGCATCCACGACACGCTTGTGACAGGCACATTCGAGTTGTTCTCGACCTATTATCCCAATGCAATCCGGTTCAATGGGGAGCACTATCTGGATGACAGCGTCTTCCTGCATTCGGTCATGCCTGTGATAGAAAGGATAGACGACAAGCAGGAAAACCGGGCCAAGAAGGTGATGCTCATAGCATTGACAGATACCCTTCTGGATATGACAAACGGACAGGCGCATGGGCTCGCCATAGAAGATATGGAGCCTTATGGGAGTGCGGTGAAGGCCTTTGCCAAACTCTCGGAGCAGTACTCTCCTTATGTGCTGATTTCCAATGATTTCAATGCCTCTGAACGCCTTCCAGAACTCTATCATTGGGTGGAAAAACGACTTGGCGTGCCGGCCTGGAACAGAATCGTAATCTCCAATAAAAAGGATATGCTGCTCGGGGACTATCTCATTGACAGATACCCGGAACGGCTTGGTACTGATGACTTTATGGGAACCGTTCTCCATTTCGGAGAAGAACCTTTCAAGACATGGGAAGAAGTACTGACATATTTTTCACGCCTCGGAGGCCAGTAGAATTGCTGATTCCTGTCATAGTATGATTTTTGCAGTTGTTCTCTGCTTGGTGACAAAGGACTATGTGCCGTCGCCCAGTTTTATTTAAACATAATTAGTATGAAACGTAGTTTATTGTATTCAGGACTCATGCTTGCTCTCTTGGGAGTATTTGCCAGCTGTAACAAAGACAGCAAGTCCGATGAAAATTGGAAAGATATTCCGTCAAATCAGTTTACCGCAGAAAGCGGAAAAGCTGAAATATCTGTCAATTCCATACCTGTAAGCATGGGAAATGTGAAATTGACGGCATCCAGCGCGACCGAAGGCGTCCTCCAGATGAACAATGTCATTCCTTGCGCTTCTTCTGTCGCAGTCAATGTGAATCTGAAGAATACCGGTGACGCGAAATGGGCATTCAGCGGTGAGGGCAACATCTACAATATGGCAGTCATGTCATTGTTCAGTACAGACAAGACACCTATATACACAGTGTCTGTGGAGGGTGAAATCGACGGCAATGAGAAAATCTCCGTCAAGGCAGCAACGAAAGTAGTCGCAAAAGGCGGCATGGAAGGAGACTGGAATCTGCTCAGAGAGGCTGCTCCGGATAAGGATGGAGTGCCTGTGGTAACTCCTTTGCAGATTACCTGGACGGCAAGTGGTGATTACGCTGTCAGTGCAGCCCTGATGGGCAAGATGCTCAGTATATTTGGTAGTGTTCAGCTCGCGGACCAGCTTGACAGGCTTTCATTTACAGAGAACGGAAACGTGACTGCAAGATTTTGGGAATCTGACGAGGATTCAGACAATTCAGGAATTCCTGATATGAAGGAGTTTGAAGGAATCATCAAGAGTCTTGTCGGTCCCGACGGCAAATACCATTTCGTTCCGACCACCCACACGGAATGGATAGACCTTACGCCTGCAAACTTGGCTTTCTGGTTTGCGAACGGAGGAAACCTTTTCGTTCTGCCTAATATCGCTGCATTGTCAGAAATGGAAGGAGCACAGGCTGATGCGTTCGTGACCAGGGCAGCTGACCTGTCCGGTTTGAGCGAACTCCTTGAGGAACTTCAAAAATTGGGCATTGACCCTAAAGAAATACTGCCGGTCATCAAGAATTTCATGGCCAACGGCTTGGTAATGAAATATGTGGTTACAGACAACTCTCTGCAGCTCTTCATGGACAAGGAGCTTTGCGATCCTATAGTGAAACCGCTGCTTCCGTTGCTGGACCAGCTCGACAAGAAACTCGAGGAAATGGCCAAGAATCCGGATATTACGGAGGAGCAGAAGGCTGAGCTTCAGAAACTTCAGACCCTCATGGGAGTATTCAGACTGACAAAGCCGTCCGACCTCAAGGCTGTCTGGGCGAATACTACAGAATTTGCTGTAGCGATGAATTTCGTGAGGTAATGCTCAGAAGCACTCACGCATTATCTGCGTGATGTTCCGGGTTTTGCCCATAGTATAGAAATGCACGGCAGGGACTTCATTCTTTATGAGGTCCTTGCATTGTTTTATGCACCACTCGGTACCGATCCGATAGACTTCTTCCTTGTCATCTACCGCGTCCCTTACCGCGTCTGTCAGCTCTTTGGGAATATCCAGAGAGAAAGACTGGGGCAGCAGTGCTATCTGTTTGGCGGAGGACAACGGCTTGAGTCCCGGGATAATCGGGACATTGATACCGGCCTTGCGGCATTTCTCCACATAACTGTAGAACACGGAATTGTCGAAGAACATCTGCGTGATGATGTAGTCCGCCCCTGCATCCACTTTCCTCTTCAGGTTCAGGATGTCCGTTTCAATGTTGGCACATTCAAAATGCTTCTCCGGATATCCGCCGACGCCGATACAGAACGATTCTTCACTCTGGGCATCGAACCGGCGGATGGCCTCTACCAGTTCGTTGGCATGACTGTATCCGGAAGGGTGGGGAGTGAACCTCTTCTCTCCGCTTACCGAATCGCCGCGCAGCGCCATCAAGTTGCTGATGCCGAGGAACCTGTAATTGTACAGGTCGCTTTCTATTTCTTCAGCTGACGTGCCGCCGCAGATTACGTGAGGCACCACGTCGATGTCGAATTCCGCCTGGATGGCTGCGCATACCGCCACTTCGCTGATCCTGTTCCTGACCAGATGTCTCGTGTATGTGCCGTCGCTTTCTCTTCGGAAAGCATATTCGTCCCTGTGGCAGGTGATGTTTATATATTTGGGGCTGAACTCCATAAACGTGCGCACCTTGTCGAGAAGTTCAGTCTTGCTCATACCGTTGAGCGGCGGAACTATCTCTATCGAAGGAAATGTATGCTTGCTGCCTGCAAGTATTTCAGAAATTTTCATGGTCTGTTCATTTAGAATGGTGCATACTCTTATGATTACAGCAGGTGTCCGAGGAATTGACGGGCCTGCTCCTCACTCATTCCGCGTCTTTCCCTGTAGTCCTCGAAATCCTCTTTTGAAAGCCTGTGTATTTCAGGATACGTGGCCTCGGGATGGATAAACACGAAACCGCAGACGGATGCGTCAGGAATCATCGCGCAGCTCTCCGTAAGCCGGATGCCCAACTTCTCCGCCTCAGGCAGAATGTTCAGGATATCCCGTTTCAGAGTGTGGTCAGGACAGCTGAGATATCCCGCAGCAGGTTTCACGATTCTGAATTTCCGCTGAGCCCCAGGATGCAGATGCTCCTTCAGATGCTTGTCCAGCCAGTTGGAAGCGGCTTCTGCCAATGTGACGCGCACTGCCCGGTCAAGCATCGATTCGAAACAGCCGCATGTGCAACATCCTGTCTGACAGGTCTGTACGCTTGCAGCGAAAACGCCCATCGGCCCGTAACTCTTTTCCGGCACGAAATCCGCCAGCGAAAGTCTTACAGGACGTCCGTCCACGCTCTTGCCGGCCTTTTCCTGTCTCATCATAGGGAAGACCACATTGACCTCATCCCCGCCGGAACCATATTTCGCGTCAATGTCATTTCCATTCCGTCGCGCAAGCATTGACCTGAACGAAAGCCTGATCAGCACTTCGTGCCTCGTGTGGAATCGCTCCAGGACTGTCTTGCCTTCTGCCAATATCTTGTTTATCTCCGGGTCATCCGGAAGTTCCTGTCCGTATTTGAAGCCCCAGATAGCCAGAAACATTCTCCAGTCAAAATGCGGCATTACCTGGTCAATGCCCAGTTCCATTGCCGGAATGTCTTGGAAATCATACTCTTCCGCCTTGAGGTAAGAGTCTTCCGGGAATGCGGCTGGGGCAGCGCTCTCGGCATCAGTATGAGGCCTGCTTTCGTACAGGCTCCTGATGTGTTCCTGAGCCGCGTGCTCTTCCGCCTCGAATTTCTCCCTGTTCATCAGACATTTCTTGGCCATGACCGCCGACGTGGAAGCATCCTGCGCATAGAACACGTGAGAGTAGAGCGGAGCGAGTTTTACGGCAGTATGAAGCGCAGAGGTCGTGGCGCCGCCTATGAACAGCGGAATGTCCAGCCCTCTTCTGGTCATTTCACGGCAGAGCTCCTCCATCTGGAAAAGCGAAGGAGTGATCAGTCCGCTGACCCCGATGATGGAAGCGTGATGCCTTACCGCCTCGTCCAATATCTTCTCCTTCTCCACCATCACACCCAAGTCAATGACATTGAACCCGTTGCAGCCCAATACTATGCCCGTGATGTTCTTTCCGATATCGTGTACATCACCCTTGACCGTGGCATTGATGATTACCGGCCTGCCCGTGCCTGAGTCACTGTCGCCGCTCATATAAGGCTCCAGCACTGCCACCGCGTCCTTCATGATCTTGGCTGATTTCACCACCTGAGGCAGGAACATCTTTCCGGCTCCGAACAGCTCACCGACACGCTCCATCCCCTCCATCAGAGGTCCTTCAATCACCTTTACGGCAGTTCCGTATCTGCGGTAGCAGTCGAGAACGTCTTCCTCAATCCCGGTATTCCTGCCTTTGACCAAAGCCTCCTTTATCCGCTCCTCAGCTGTGGCGGCTTTCTCAGTCCCCGGCTGTGCGGTGTTCGGGCCAATCCCCTGAGCAGCAGCCTCTTTGGCCGCCATTATCTCCTGAGCCTTGCCTATCAGTCTCTCAGTGGCATCAGGGTCCCTGTCCAGAATGACATCTTCCGCCTTCTGTTTCAGGTCCGGTTCAATGTCGTCATATACCTGCAGCATGCCCGGATTCACGATACCCATATCCAGACCGGCATTTACGGCATGGTAAAGGAAAATCGAGTGCATCGCCTCGCGAACCGGATTGTTACCCCTGAATGCGAACGACAGGTTGGAGATGCCGCCCGAAGTATATGCACCCGGCAGATTCGCCTTGATCCATCTCACAGCCTCGATGAAGTCGATTCCGTAGCGCGCGTGTTCGGCAATGCCGGTTCCGACCGAAAGGACATTGACATCGAAAATAATATCCCGTGGCGGGATGTCCAGCCTTTCCGTGAGCAGCCCGTAAGCCCTTCGGCAGATTTCTGTTTTCCTGTCAAATGTGGTGGCCTGTCCTTGTTCGTCGAAGGCCATCACCACTATTGCAGCCCCGAGTTTGTGTATTTCTTCTGCCTTTTTCAGGAATGCCTCCTCGCCCTCCTTCAGGCTTATGGAGTTCACAATGCATTTGCCCTGAGCGTTTTCCAGACCCGCGACAATGGTGTCCCAATGCGAAGAATCGATCATCAGCGCCGCCTTCGCCACAGCCGGGTCGTTGGAAATGTATCTCACGAATTTCTCCATGCAGGCGCGGCTGGCCCGCATCGCATCGTCCATGTTTATGTCAATGATGGCTGCGCCGTTCTCTATCTGCTCTGCTGCAATCTGAAGACCTGCCTCATAGTCGCCGGCTGCTATCAGCCTTGCGAATTTTCTCGAGCCCGCCACGTTCGTGCGTTCACCGATATTCGTGAAATTGCTGTTCTTCAGGTCAATGCTGACTGCCTCCAATCCGCTCACTGTCAGGATTTTGCCATCCCTTTCGGTATCATTCGTGAGACTTCTTGGCCTGACTCCCTTTACCGCCTCTGCAATCGCAGCTATATGCTCAGGCGAAGTGCCGCAGCATCCGCCAACTATATTGACAATGCCTTTTTCTGCCATTGCCCTGACTGCTCTGCCCATCTGCTGAGGCGTCTCATCATAACCGCCCATCTCATTAGGCAGACCCGCGTTAGGATAGCAGATGACGGGACATCCGGCGAAACCTGCCACTTCTTCCACGAGGGGAGTGAGGTCCTCGGCTCCAAGAGAACAGTTGAGTCCGAATGCCGTGAGAGGGTAGTGGCTGACCGATGTGTAGAATGCCGTGACGGTCTGTCCGGTCAATGTCCTTCCGCTCTTGTCATTGACAGAAACGGAGACTATCGCAGGGAAACTGCCGTTTCCGGTGATATTTTCCAGTGCGTAGAGCGCGGCCTTCGTATTAAGCGCATCGAAACAGGTCTCTATCAATATCAGGTCCGCTCCGCCATCGACCAGTCCGCGTATCTGTTCGTCGTATGCCGAGACCATGTCCCTGAAACGGTACGGCCTGACTTCCGGGCGGTTGATGTCCGGAGCAAGGCTGAGGGATTTGGATGTGGGACCCACGCTGCCCGCCACAAGGATACGCCTTTCCGTTACCGAATCGGCCGCCTGTCTTGCAATGCGTGCTCCTTCAAAGGCCATTCTGTAGGCCAAAGCCTCGGTTCCGTATTCCTTCTGGGATATCTTGTTGGCACTGAAAGTATTGCTCTCGATGATGTCCGCCCCGGCCTTTATGTATTCGAGGTGAATCTCCCTGATTATCTCAGGGTGCGAGAGATTCAGGCATTCATTGTTTCCCTTGAGCTCTCTGACTGCTTGACTGTCAATGATATCTGTATGGAAATCCTCTTCAGCGAGTCCGTATCGCTGAAGCATCGTACCCATAGCGCCATCCAGAATGATGATGCGTCCATTGAAAAAGTCTTTGTCAAGCATCGTTTTCGAGTTAATTGCGGAAGCCGTTACCGGGAGAGTTTCACCTTGAGTTTGGAAATCATGTCCCTGGTCATCGACTCCAGATCATATTCCGGTTTCCAGTTCCATTCCGCACGGGCGCAACTGTCGTCCATGCTGTCCGGCCAGCTGTCTGCAATGCTCTGCTTGAGCGGGTCCGGGGCATATTCCATCTCGAATGAAGGTATTTCCTTGCGGATGGCTTCGTATATGTTTTCAGGAGCGAAACTCATGGACGCGATGTTGAATGCGTTCCTGTGGATGAGCCTTGAAGGATCTGCTTCCATGAGACTGATGGCGGCGTTCAGCGCATCCGGCATGTACATCATGTCCATAAACGTACCCGGTTTCAGCGGGCAGATGAACTTCTCACCTTTGACTGCAGAATAATATATGTCCACAGCGTAGTCCGTGGTGCCGCCTCCCGGGAGCGTGACATTGGAAATCAGGCCCGGAAATCTCACGGCACGTGTGTCCACGCCATATTTGAGGAAATAATAGTCGCTCAGGAGCTCGGTCGTAACCTTGGAAACTCCGTACATTGTCCTGGGCCTCTGTATGGTGTCCTGAGGAGTCCCCACGTGCGGGGTGGTCGGGCCGAAGGAACCGATGGAACTCGGCGTGAATACGGCGCATCCTTTTTCTCTGGCCACTTCCAGCACGTTCCACAGGCCGTCAATGCCGATTTTCCACGCGAGCTTGGGTTTGGACTCGGCTACCACTGAAAGCAGTGCCGCAAGATTGTATATCGTGTCAATATGATACTTCTCCACCACGGAGGCAATCATTTCCCCGTCAGTGACATCCACCACCTCACAGGGACCGGACTCTTTCAGAATTCCTTTCGGCTCGCTGCCGTGAATATAACCGACTACAACATTGTCATTGCCATAACGGCTGCGCAATTCCATTGACAGTTCAGAACCTATCTGTCCTGTAGCTCCGATGATGAGAATTTTTTTCATTTTTGATGTGATACATTTTCTTGGGAAATGCTGCTTTCCCCTGTTAACCAATCTTATGTGACTTATGTGACTCTTTAATCTAACCCTTTAAAAGAGTTACTCACAAAAGTAAGCAGTTTTTTTCATCATTCCTATATGGAAAATCCAATTTTAATCCGTAATTTGCCAAGACAAAAAGACTTTACACAAAACAGACTTTATAATGTACGGAAAAATGAAAGAGCATCTCAGCAAGACTCTCACTGAGATTCGCGAGGCGGGACTCTATAAGGAAGAACGCCTGATAGAGAGTTCACAGTCAGCAGTTATCGATGTCGCTGGAAAAGAAGTGCTTAACTTCTGTGCCAACAACTATCTCGGACTTGCAAACGACCCGAGACTTGTCAAAGCTTCCGCGGCAATGATGGAGAAACGCGGTTTCGGTATGGCTTCAGTACGTTTCATCTGCGGAACACAGGACATCCACAAGCAGCTGGAAAAGGCGATCAGCGAGTATTTCCATACTGAAGACACCATCCTCTATGCCGCTTGCTTCGATGCCAACGGAGGGGTTTTCGAACCACTTCTGACTGAGGAAGATGCCATCATTTCCGATACATTGAACCATGCGTCCATCATTGACGGCGTAAGGCTCTGCAAGGCGAAGAGATACCGTTATGCCAATGCAGATATGGCCGATCTTGAGCGTTGTCTGCAGGAGGCTCAGGCCCAGAGGTTCAGGATTATCGCCACTGACGGAGTGTTCTCCATGGACGGAAACGTGGCTCCGGTGGACAAGATCTGCGAACTGGCAGAGAAATACGATGCCCTCGTGATGGTGGACGAGTCTCATTCAGCAGGTGTGGTAGGCGCTACCGGTCATGGCGTAAGCGAACTCACTGACACCTATGGCAGGGTCGATATCTACACCGGTACTCTCGGCAAGGCATTCGGCGGCGCTATGGGAGGATTCACCACAGGAAGAAAGGAAATCATTGACCTTCTCAGGCAGAGAAGCCGTCCTTATCTTTTCTCCAATTCCTTGGCTCCTTGCATTATCGGCGCAAGCCTGGAGGTTTTCCGCATCTTGAAGGAAAGCAACGAACTGCATGACCGTCTCGTGGAGAATGTCAACTACTTCAGAGACAGGATGATGGCTGCCGGTTTCGACATCAAGCCGACTCAGAGCGCCATCTGCGCAGTGATGCTTTACGATGCGCGTCTTTCACAGGTGTTCGCGGCCAAGATGCAGGAAGAGGGCATCTATGTTACCGGCTTCTACTATCCGGTAGTGCCTAAGGACCAGGCCCGTATCCGCGTGCAGCTTTCTGCGGCTCACAAGAAGGAGCATCTCGACAAGTGCATTGACGCATTCATCAAGGTCGGCAAGGAACTCGGTGTGCTGAAATAGCATTATGGAAATAAAACGAATTGCGGCATTCTCCGGTTGATGGAAAATGCCGCAATTTTATGTTGCTTGTGTCGCTTACTTGGTGCCGAAGATCCTGTCTCCAGCGTCTCCCAAGCCAGGAACGATGTATGCGTCCTGATTCAGGTGGTCATCTACGGACGCTACATATATATCTACGTCCGGATGCTCTTTCTGTACCTGCGCGATTCCCTCAGGAGCTGCTACAAGGCACATGAGGCGGATATTGGTACATCCGCGTTCCTTCAGCATTGTCAATGCGTCGCAGGAACTTCCTCCTGTCGCGAGCATAGGGTCGGTAACGATTACCAGGCGCTTGTTTATATCCTCAGGAAGCTTGCAGTAATAAACTACCGGCTTGTGAGTCTTCTCGTCGCGGTAGAGGCCGATGTGACCGACTTTTGCCACAGGTACCAATGTCTGGAGTCCGTCCACCATGCCGATACCTGCACGCAGAATAGGTACGATGGCAAGTTTTCTTCCTGAAACCTTCTTCGCCGTCATCTTGCAGATAGGGGTTTCGATTTCGACATCAGCCAGCGGAAGGTCGCGGGTGACCTCGTAGCCCATCAGAAGTGAAATTTCTTTAAGTAATTCGCGGAAATCCTTGGAACCGGTTTCCTTTTTCCTCATGATTGTCAGCTTGTGCTGAATCATCGGGTGGTCTATAACGTGAATTGTGCTCATTTGGCCGTTAATTTTTCGTAAAGTTACCATAATTTTTCTATTTTTGTACGATTTGAAAAACGATTTCCCATATGCTGAGAGTTTTCTGCAAGAATACCGGTACTTTTCAGGAGTTTCCTGAGGGTACGATGCTGCTCGAAATGATAGACAGTTTCGAGTTCGAACGCCCTTATGAAATCATTGCGGCGAAGGTCAATAATGTCGCACAGGGACTGAAATTCCGGGTATATAACAACCGCGATGTGGAATTCCTGGACTATCGCTCGTACAGCGGAAGAAATGTCTATAGCCGTTCACTCTGCTTCCTGCTCTACAAGGCGGCACAGGATGTTTTCCCGGATTGCAAGGTGGTGATGAGAAGGCCGATATCCAAGGGCTTCTTCGTAAGCATCGACAAGGCTGACGGGAATCCGCTGTCCGCACTGGACGTGGCCCGCGTAAAGCAGCGTATGACTGAAGTCGTGGAGGAGAAAACGCCGTTCCACAGGCATGAGGTGCAGATAGAGGAGGCGATAGACGTGTTCAGGAAACTGGGCCACATGGACAAGGTGAAGCTGCTGGAGTCTTGCGGCGAGGTATATATCAGCTATTATACATTGGGCGACACGGCTGACTATTATTATGATGTACTTGTCCCTGATGCCGGCTATCTCAAGGTCTGGGACCTGACCCCATATCGTGACGGTGCGATTCTGAGAGTTCCGGACAGGCATAAGCCCGAGCAGCTGGCTCCGTTCATTGAACAGCCCAAGACTTTCGACGTGTTCGCTGAGACTATCCGCTGGAACCGCATAATGGGACTTGACAATGTCGGTGACGTGAACCAGGCCTGTATCGACGGCAAGGCAACTGACTTGATCCAGGTGGCAGAGGCGCTGCAGGAAAAGAAGATTGTCCAGATTGCGGAGGAGATATTCAGCCGGTACAAATCTCCGCAGAAGGTGCGCATTGTCCTGATTACCGGCCCGACCAGCAGCGGCAAGAGTACGTTCTGCAAGCGTCTGAGTGTGCAGTTGAAGGCTTGCGGTCTGCATCCGGTGTCTTTCTCTACAGACGATTATTTCGTGAACAGGCTTGATACGCCGAAGCTTCCGGACGGCAGTTATGATTTCGACAATTTCGATACTGTGGACCATGCCGCGTTGCAGAAGGATGTACTGAAACTTATTTCCGGTGAGACCGTGGAAGTGCCTGAGTATAACTTCGTTACCGGTATCCGGGAGTACAATGGAAAGAAACTGGCTCTCGAAGAGGGTTCCATCCTGCTGATCGAGGGGCTTCATGCGCTGAATCCTAAACTGCTGGACAATATCCCTGATTCCGAGAAGTTCCGCATATTCATAAATACCATCACGAGCATTTCGCTGGATGACCATAACTGTATTCCGACAAGTGACAACCGTCTGTTGAGGCGTATTGTGAGGGATTTCAACAAGGGGGCGTTCACGGCCCGGGAGACTATTTCCAACTGGCCGAATGTGCGTCGTGCCGAGGTGAAGTGGATCTATCCGTACCAGGAGGATGCCGATGTTCTGTTTAATTCAGCCTACCTTGTGGAGTTTGCGGTGCTTCGCAGCCATGCAGAGAGGATCTTGGCTACTGTGCCTAAGAATTGTCCTGAATACAGTGAGGCGCACCGGCTTGAGAAGTTCCTGCATTATTTCGTCTATGTTTCGGACAAGCAGATTCCGCCTACTTCGCTGATGCGCTACTTTATCGGATAGATTGTGGGCTGTAACGGCTCTGGGTGAACTTTAAAAATCATTGATTATGAATACTTTATATAAGAAACTTTGTGCTATTCTCTTTGTCGGTCTCCTGACATTGACATTGTCTTACAGCGGCTTTGCTGCCGGTCCGGTGGAGTCTGCCGGCATTGAAAAGAATGGTGCGGCGAAGAAGGGGGACGGCGTCATCCGGATTCTGGCGATCGGGAACAGTTTTTCGCAGGATGCTGTGGAACAATATCTTTACGAGTTGTTCGATGCTGCCGGAATCAAGGTGATAATCGGCAATATGTATATAGGTGGCTGCTCGTTGGAGAGGCATTATAATAATTCTGTTTCGGGCAAGGATGCGTATGCTTACCGGAAGATTGTCGATGGGAAGCGGACCAATACTCCGAATACAAGACTGATTGATGCTGTCTTGGATGAGCCGTGGGATTATATCAGTCTTCAGCAGGCGAGCGGCAAGTCCGGTCTGTATGAAACTTACAATCCGTATCTGCCTTCATTGATTTCGTATCTTCGTGAGAATGCTCCGAAGAATGATTTCAAGCTTGTGTGGCATCAGACGTGGGCTTATGCTTCGGATTCTGACCATAAGGATTTCCCGAAATACGGGAACAGCCAGATGGCGATGTATGAGGCGATTGTGTCTGCGGCCAGGAAGGCGTTGAAGGACAATGATTTCGATGTGCTTGTTCCATCCGGTACTGCGATTCAGAATGCGAGGACTTCGTATGTAGGCGACAAGTTCAACAGGGACGGTTACCATCTGGAACTGAATTATGGCCGTTATACTGCTGCCTGCACGTGGTTTGAGGCGATTTCCGGAAAGTGTGTTGTGGGTAATTCCTATGCGCCGGATTCTGTAGATGAGGGCAAGAAGGCGGTGGCGCAAAATGCTGCCCACTATGCTGTGCGACATCCGTATCGCGTTACGGTAATGAAACGCTTCCGCAGTGAAGTTCAGTGATATTTGAATGTGTTGTGGCGCAAGGACAGGTGGCTGCGCTTGAGAGGACTTGCCGCCCTCGGCACGAGAGGGAGGGGCCCACGAAGTGGGAGGGCCTGGTCCTCTCAAGTGCTCCGCCTGTCACGGCGACACATTCGCTATAATAAAAATAAGATATGAAAAGATTGAGCATATTATTGGGGATAGGAATGTTGATGGCGTCGGTGCAGGGGACCGCGGCCGGCTATAAGGCAGTTGCGGACATGGCGGCGTTCAGGGAAGAGCTGGCGTCCAAGACATCGGCATTGACCACGATTCAGGCGAAGTTTGTCCAGACGAAGTACCTGAGCGTATTCAGCCGCGAAATGAAATCCGAAGGACGGTTCTACTGGCAGAAGACCGACAAGATCTGCCTCGACTACCGTACACCGGTCACCTACGAAATCGTCATCAACGGCGATAAGATCAAGACCGTAAACGCCGGCAAGGCCTCCGTCATTGACACCAAGGGAAATCCCATGATGGACCAGATGAGCACACTCATAACATCCTGTATGACAGGCGACTTGAGCAAGCTTGGCGCTGATTTCGCCGTGAACGTGGAAGAGTCAGCTGCTGATTACAGACTCACCATCGTCCCGAAATCGAAGACAGTCCGCGCTTATATCGACAAGATGGTTATCCTGCTGAACCGCAAGGACTTGTCCGTGAACCGGCTGACCATGTACGAGAATGCTTCCGACTATACGATGTATGACTTTACAGATAAGAAATTCAATGCGGCGATACCTCAGACTGTCTTCAATATGCGTTAGCCTCGCATTGACGACCTCCTGCTTTCCGAAACTCCTCGTTTCCGAACTGCCGCAGGAACAGAATGTCCAGGAGCAGACCGCGACATTCGAACCGCGCACCTTTACATTTACATTGGGCGTGGGGAAACGGCAACTGTCAGGAATAATGCTCGCCAAACCTGTTGAGGAAGGCTCGTGGAGAGTAGTCGGAACCACATATTTCGGAATGACATTGTTCGACATGACAGTCTCCAGAAACAGTTACGTCACCAACTACGTCGCAGACGCCATAAGCAGAGATGCCTTCTCGGCATTCCTCGCTTCCAAACTCAGAAAATCATTATCAATGTAACGCACGATGCCAGAAAACGAGATATATAACTACGCGCCGGAAGCGAACAATGCTGTGGCTAAATCTCCTCAAGAGTGCCGCAGAGTCCTGAAAGAACTCGGCTGCTGCGTGATAATCCCGACTTACAACAACGCCGGAACTCTCTCGCACGTCATCTCCGAAGTCCTGCAATACTCTGAAGACGTGATAGTTGTGGATGACGGCAGCACTGACACCACACCTGAAATCATCCGGTCATTCGGAGATGCCATAAAATCATTGACCCAAGAGAAAAACCAAGGCAAGGGCGTGGCGCTCCTGTGCGTAATGGTCTATGCGAAAAGATACGGCTTCAAGTATGCCATCAGCATTGACTCCGACGGACAGCATTATCCTTCAGACCTCCCGATTTTCGCGGAATCGATAAGCAAAATGCCTGATACACTGATAGTCGGGGCAAGGAACCTGCGGGCCGAGGGAATGCCCGGCAAGAATACATTCGCGAACCGTTTCTCCAATTTCTGGTACAAACTCGAAACCGGAATACGCCTTGACGACACGCAGTCCGGCTACAGAGCCTACCCGCTCGACAAGATCGAATTGGGCTCGAGATTTCTAACCGGCGGATACGAATTCGAACTCGAAATCCTCGTCTTCTCCGCATGGAGAGGAACCGATGTCGTCAATGTCCCTATCCGCGTCTATTATCCGCCTGAAGGTGAGCGCGTCTCGCACTTCAAGCCATTCCGTGACTTTACGAAAATCAGCATACTGAACACCATCCTCGTACTGTATTGCCTGCTCTGGCGTTGGCCCGTGAACTTCTTCAGGAAACTAACATGGAAGAATTGTAAAACATTCATTGACAGATACATAATTCATTCACCGGAAAGCAATGCGAGAATAGCGTCAGCGATAGCGCTCGGCGTATTTATGGGGGTAGCCCCGATATGGGGGTATCAGATGATATGCGCATTTGCATTGGCCCATCTGCTGAAACTGAACAAAGTCATAACGCTCGTGGCCTCGAACATAAGCCTTCCGCCGCTCATTCCGTTCATCATATTTGCCGGATACTGGGTCGGATGCGTCCTGTTCTCCAAGCCGGTCCTTCTGACGCCGGAAAACATAACGCTCGCATCTATCGGATCAATGCTTCTGCAATATGTAGTAGGCAGCATTGTCTTCGGAGCGCTCCTGTCGGCATTCAGCTGGTGCCTCTCGATGTCCCTGCTGGCCATTTTCCGGAAATCCCCTGATAAACCTGCATCCAATGTCTAAAATCTTCACACGACTATATATCTGGTTCCGTTCGCATAAGACGGTGTTTTGGATAACGCTGATACTCAGCGTGTTGTCAATGTATCTTATGGCATCGCGAATCGAGTTTGAAGAGAACGTCACCTCATTCTTCCCGTCATCTAAGAACTCATCGCATCTCGCGGACGTCTATTCTCACCTGAAAGTGAGCGACAAGATAGTCGTGATGTTCACTCCTGATCAGGAAGACGACAATCTGCTGTCAGAAGCATCTGAGCGACTCGGCGAACTGTTTTCCGATTCGGAGGACAAGAGTCTGATAGACAATTATATGTGCGAAGTCGGACAGGCCGACATAAGCGAAATGATGAACTTCATCCTCGGCCATCTCCCGTGCCTGATGGATGACAGTGATTTCCGGCGTCTGGAGGAACTGGACCGTCCTTCAGCAGTCGATTCAGCCATAATGAACGACTATGTGAACCTGATATCCCCGGCAGGATTTGCGATGAAGGACTACATACTCGCAGATCCATTGGCCATAGGAAGCAGCGTACTCGGACGCACTGCAGAGCTGAACCCGGTATCCGAATACAAAGTCCGTTCAGGACACGTCTTCACCCCAGACGGCAGGACAATGCTGACCTTCATCGAGCCCGCATTCCCGTCAGGCGAGACCGCCCACAACGACGACCTTGTCGATCTGATTGAAGCTTCCTTGCACACTCTCTCTGAAGAATTCCCGAGCATTTCGCTCCACTATTTCGGCGGCCCGGTCATGAGCGTGTACAACGCACGACAGATAAAACGCGACACCTATTCCACGTCGATAGTAGCCCTTATAATAATAGTCCTGTTCATCCTCGCGGTATTCAAGCGGAAACGCTCCGTGTTCCTGATATTGTGCCCGGTGTTGTACGGCGCATTGTTCGCCTTGGCATTGTCCTGGCTCATTCAGGGCAGCATTTCCGGCATCGCAGTCGGAGCGGGAGCGGCGATAATGGGCGTGGCGCTGAGCTACTCGATACACCTTCTGGCGCACCAGAATCACGTACATACCATCGAACAGCTGCTTGACGAACTGTGCAGCCCGATGATTATCGGAAGCGTCACCACCATTGGCGCCTTCGCCGGACTGCTTTTCACCTCCTCAAAACTGCTTCAGGACTTCGGCCTTTTCGCATCCCTCACATTGCTCGGGACAATGATTTTCTGCCTCGTTTTCCTTCCGCAGTTCCTCACGGCGCAGGCTGACCTCCGGGAAGGACGCATCCTCAGAGGTATAGAAAAATTCAGTTCCTATCCATTCCACAAGAACAAATGGCTTGTCGGTGCGCTGATAATATTGACAGTCGTATGCACCTACATGTCCACCAAAGTCGGTTTCGACAGCGACATGATGGATCTGACCTACTGGGAGCCGAAACTGAAAGAGGCGGAGACGATTCTTAGCGGCAAGACCGAGGTCAATGCAGATGCCGGCGTCGCCGTGGGAGTTGGCAAGTCAGTCGCTGAGGAGTCTGAGCCCGGAGAGAAGAGCCTGTCCGGCGTCGCCGAGGGAGTTCAGGTCAATGAAAAGAGCGTGATGTTCGTGAGCGTGGGAAAGACGGCAGGAGAGGCCTTCGCCGCACAGAAAAAGACATTGGCCCAGCTCGATTCGCTGAAAGCCAAAGGATTGATACTCAGCTATTCAGATGGAGGCTCGTTTGTCCGAAGTCAGGAAGAACAACAGGCTAATCTCGCGAAATGGCAGGCATGGTGGACAGAAGACCGTGTGGCCAGACTGAAAAGCGAAGTTGCAGTAGCAGCCGTCAAATACGGATTTCGCGAAGACTCGTTCGATGCCGCACTGACTTCTCTCGTAAATAATTGTGAAACAATAGATTATTTCAGCGGAGAAGGTATGCCGGAAGCTGTGTCAGCGTGGCTCGGAAACTCTGACGACCTGAAAATGCTCATAACAAGAGTCAGCCTCGACGAAAGCCGGATCGATCAGGTTTACGGCACATTCTCGGACAGGGCAGACCTTGTCATCTTCGACCAGGCCTATTTCGCAAACCAGGCAGCCAAGAGCATCAACGATGACTTCTACCTGATACTCTTCATCTCCTCATGCCTCATCTTCTTCGTTCTATGGCTATCTTACGGCAGACTCGAACTTGCATTGCTCAGCTTCCTGCCGGTGGCCGTGGGATGGCTGATAATCACCGGAATAATGGGCATACTCGGGGTCCAGTTCAATATCGTGAACATCATCCTCTCCACCTTTATCTTCGGTATGGGTGACGACTTCAGCATCTTCATCCTTGAAGGCCTGCTGCACAAATACAAGACCGGTCACGAACTGCTCAATTCGCACAAGACCGCCATCTTCTTCTCGTCATTCACGATGATAGTCGGCATAGGCGCCCTCATTTTCGCCAAGCATCCGGCCCTGCACTCCATTGCACTCATCACCATACTCGGAATGGTAGCGGTGGTGCTGATATCCTATACTGCTGAACCATTGATATTCAATGCTTTCGTAACACGTCCGACATCGCAGGGAAGACCTCCATATACATTCGGAATGATAGTTCGCAACCTGGCGTTCTATGTGCCGACCGTGCTCGGGTGCTTTATAATATTGGTACTCACCTTGTTGTTTCTGTGTCTGCCGATCAGACGAAGACATAAGCAGGCATTGGTCTCCAAGATGCTTCATGTCGGCTGCAAAGTGCTCGTAGCGATGACACCGGTCATAAAATCTTTACGGATAGACAGAGAACAGGTCGATCCGGAAGAAAAAGACAGTAGCGACGTCAAGGCCAATAATGCCCGCCAGTCCGGAGCATCCTGCAACACTGTAGAACCTGGAATCATCGTGGCGAACCATCAGTCGTCGCTTGACATCATCCTGCTGATGGCAGCCTTTCCGAAAGTGAAATTCTTCGTGGCGGACTGGGTGAAAAACTCCCCTCTGTTCGGTCCTATAGCAGAATACCTCGGATATTACGTCCGCTCCGAAGGATATGAAGGCTCATTGACAAATCTCAGGAAAGACATCGAACAGGGCTGGAGCCTCGTGATATTCCCTGAAGGCACCCGCACGACTGACGGAACGATCAGGAGATTCCACAAAGGCGCATTCTATCTCGCTTCTCAGGTCAATGCTCCTGTCACTCCGGTCGTGTTCTACGGCAACTGGCGGATAATGCCGAAAAATCATTGCTTCACCATTACGCGTGGCCTGTCCGTGATGCAGGTGCTCGAGCCTGTGAAGACGGAAAACATTGACTATCACGACTTGGCAAAGCGAGTCGCGACATTGGTCAAAGACTGTTACGCGAAACTCTGCGACAGGTATGACGGGCCCGAAAACCCGTATTTTGCTGCGACATTGGCCTCGGCCTATATATATAAAGGTCCAGTGACCGAGTGGTATGTGAGGGTGAAAATGAAGATGGAGAAGAACTATGCTTTCTTCGATTCCATGCTTCCTGATACCGGTCAGATTACGGATATAGGCTGCGGAATGGGCCAGATGGACTTCATGCTGTCGATGTACAAGCCGGGGCGCAGGATTCTGGGAATCGACTATGACGACGAGAAGATAACGGTGGCGCAGAATTGCTGGCTGAACAAGTGCCTGGGCGGCCTGTCATTCAGATGTGAGGATGCTTCGCAGGCGGAATTGCCGGAAAGCGATGCCTTCATCATCAGTGACATGATGCATTATCTCAGTGCTGAAAAACAGTTGGAACTTATACAGCGATGCGCGTCCAAACTCAAGATCGGCGGACTTATCCTGGTCCGTGACTCTGATTCTGAAAATGCTGAAGGCCAGAAGATTACGGCATTGAGCGAAGTGTTCTCCACCAAGATTCTGAGATTTAATCGGACAGATGGTGAACTGAGCTACATATCCCAGTCGAGGATGGAGGAAATCGCACGTAAGACAGGGCTCTCGATGAAAGTGAAAGCGAATGACGAGATTACATCCAACACATTTTACATTTTGAGGTTGGAGTAGGTATAATATATAATTGAAGCCGAAATGAAAATTGTCCTGAAAATATTCAAGTGGACGCTGACCGTGATATTGGCGATGGTGCTGGTGGCGGTTCTGGTCTGCGTCGGCCTTCACTCAAGCGCTGACCTTGCAGAGCCGGCGTTTACACCATCCGAATCACAGGCTGTCCAAGTCGGTGACAGCCTCCGCATCTGGGTAAGTCCTGCTGCTTCCAGCGATACTGTGTGCAGGACTGACGGTGACTCAGAAACTGAAACCTCGGATAGCCCCCGAGCCATAGCCCCCACAGCCAATCTTGCAGAGGTCAATGCCCTGAGACTCAGCGAGTCCGGACTTTGGGAAATGAGAGTCATCGGCAATGCCTTCGAACGTGGAGAAGCTATCGGAAAACTCGCTCCGGAACTGCTTTACGAGCAGGAAAAAGCCTTCGCCGACAAACTTTTCGAGATAGTTCCGAGCCGGAGTTACAGGAAGCTGCTGCACTATTTCATCACCATTTTCAACAGGCGTCTAGGGGCCAATGTGCCACTGGAATACCGTCAGGAAATCAAGGCGATGTCCACCGCCTGCACGGATGAATTCGAGGAGTTCGGCAATGCCTACGAGCGCCAGATGCAGTACCATTCGGCCCATGACATTGGTCACGTTATGCAGGACTATATGCTGGTGGGATGTACCTCATTCGCATCGTGGGGCGAGGGTACAGCAGACGGTAACCTCCTGATAGGTAGAAACTTCGACTTCTATATGGGCGAGGAATTTGCGCGGAACAAACTTGTATTGTTTGAGAAGCCTGACACTGGATATGCTTATGTGTCAGTCACTTGGCCCGGAATGACAGGAGTCCTCAGCGGAATGAACACCGAAGGACTCACGGTCACTATCAATGCCTCCAAACTCGAGACACCGTCGATGTCGGCCACACCGATATCCATATTGACCAAGGAGATACTCCAGTACGCATCGGACATCGACGAGGCTGTACGTATCGCCGCATCACGACAGACTTTCGTGTCGGAATCCATATTGATAGGCTCCGCAAAAGACGGCAGAGCAGCAATCATCGAGAAAACCCCGTCTGAGATGGCGGTCTATGACCCCGCTTCAGGCAATCCGGACATACATCACATCATCTGCACGAACCATTATCAGTCCACCACCTTCAGGGACAATCCTGTAAATCAGGACAATATCAGGATGTCCGACAGTATGTGGCGATTCGGAAGAGTGGAACAGCTGCTGGACAGCGCAGGGACATTGACCCCGGAAAAAGCAGTGCAGATACTGCGCGACAAGAAAGGACTCGACGGCGAAGAAATAGGATATTGCAATGAACTGGCCATCAATCAGTTGCTTGCGATGCACTCGGTAGTGTTCTGTCCGGCTGAACATAAGATATGGGTGTCCACGTCTCCGTGGCAATGCGGCAGGTTTGTCTGCTATGACATTGACAAGGTATTTGCTTCCGATTTCAGAGGCGAAATCAGAAACGCCTCAGAGGACATCTCGCAGGACCCTTTCGTGGAAACGGAAGATTATCGCAAAGTGCTGGAATTCATGGATCTGCTTCCGAAAGTCAGAAAGGCGGCAGGGGAGAGAAGACAGATGGATGAAGATTCATTGACATATATCATTGGCCTGGACTCATTGTACTATGGCGGCTACAATGCGGCGGGCGACTATTTCCGTGCGACGGGGCAGATGGAAAAGGCGCGGGAGTATTGGGGTGCGGCATTGACAAAGAAGATGAAACTCGCTGAGAGACAGTATATTAAAAATAAATTAAGATAGAGATGAACATATTGGTTACAGGGGCCGGCGGGCAGCTCGGACGTGAGATGATACGCGCAGTGGAAGGGACATCGCACAGATATTTCTTCACCACGCGGCAGGACTTGGATATAGCTGATACTGAGGCAGTACGCGCGATGGTGCAGGACAATGGAATCGACCTCATCGTGAACTGCGCGGCATATACTGACGTAAACAGGGCGGAGTCCGACAGGGAGACCGCTGATCTGATGAACCACGTGGCCGTGGGCGGAATGGCGAGTGTGATGAAGGAGCGCGGAGGAACATTGGTCCATATATCTACGGACTATGTTTTCGACGGCAATGCCTGCGTTCCGTATCGTGAAACTGACCGCACCTGTCCTGTAAGTGTCTATGGCGAAACCAAGCTGAAAGGGGAGCAGGCAATCATTGACTCCGGATGCAATTACCTGATATTCAGAACATCGTGGCTATATTCCGAGTGGGGCAAGAACTTCGTGAAGACGATGCTGGGGCTGTTCGCCACCAAGAATAGGGTCAATGTCGTTTTCGACCAGGTGGGCACGCCGACTTACGCGGGCGACCTGGCTGCGGCTGTGGCATACATTATCGAGAGCGGACAGACAGGAAAGAGCGGAATCTACCACTACAGCAATGAGGGAGTCTGCTCCTGGTATGATTTCGCAAAACGTATATGCGAACTGAGCGGAAATGCCTGTGAGATTAGCCCTTGCCATAGCGATGAGTTCCCGAGTCCGGTGGCGAGGCCGCATTATTCCGTGATGGACAAGACATTGGTCAAGACTGTTTTCGGTCTGAAAATTCCACATTGGAATGATTCGTTAGTGGCCTGTCTGAAGAAAATCTGACTCAACTGTCGCCATGATCTTCGGAAAGTGTTTTTTTCTAACTCCTTTATTCTTAATGAATTACAAGGGGGGGTAAAATGCACGTGAAATGAACTGAATATGAACCAGTTATTTGGCGAAAACCGGTTGCTCGTTACGTCTTTATTGACTAACTTTGTAATGATTTTTTGACAGACAAAGTGCGGGGGCAGAAGTCAATAAATGAAATATAACGATGTTATTATGGAGATTTGTGAGAGAACATCGGACCAGAGCCGTCCTTTTGCCTTTAGAAAAGGTGACGACATAAAATAGAAAACAGTCGATGAAACTGGATAGTACAGATGCGTTTTCTATAGCTTCAGAGCAGAATTCTTCCGAGCGGAAAGCAGTCCGTCCGGAGGTAAGTTCGTGCAATGACTGGTGCTATGTCTATGTGCATCATGCCAAGCTTCCGGCCGTCATGGAGCGGTTTGCGAAGGATGGTGTGTTCCATGTCTTTGCACATAAGGCTGTGAACGGCATGCTGTTCATTCAGGGAAAAGTCCGTGCAGTGAAGAAGTTCCTGCAGGACAATTTCCTGTCACTTTATCTCGTAAATGATTGTGGTACAGGACGGGAGGCAGTAATCCGCGACAGCGTGATGAAGGCGTTCATGAAGGTTCTCGAGATAGATCCGGACAGAGTCCGCTTTATGCTAAAGCCGATTTCCGAATATGCAGAAGGCAATCCTCTTCTCCGCATAACATCAGGCGTTTTCGAAGGCCTTGAAGGCTATGTCATCCGCATTGACAGGGACAGGAAACTCGTCATGGCTGTGGGCGACAGGACTATCGCCATTTCCGGCGTGAACAAGGAGTCCTTCGAGAAGGTGGAAGATTATGACAAGATGATGGAACTATTGGATAACCATTGATCTCTGAATTTATAACTATTTAAAAACCAATTAAATACTGATATGAATATTGCACAGAAAATCTCCAATTGGTATTTCTCCGGAAAGGCGCTGCCATATTGGGGACTGCTGATTCTTGATTGCTGCATTGTGGCTTTCTCTGGTTATGTCGGATACTATGTTGATCTGGGAGGGGACGGTTTCGCTGCGAATTTCTGGCCAATGACGGCAGCAAATCTGCTGGCGCTGGTCCCGTTCGCGATATCGTTCAAGCTCTTCCATACCTACTCCGGAATTGTAAGATATTCGTCATTCATTGACCTTCAGAGAGTTGCGACTGCTGCATTTACCGGTTCAGTGGTATTCTATCTGATAGGATATGTCACCGGAGCAGTATTCCCGAATCAGACGATATTCTATTTCCCTAAGTTGAATACAGCCGTTACCGTCTTCATTCTCAGTACATTGCTGCTGTGGGTGGAGCGTATATTGGTAAAGAGGCTTTTCGACTCCTTCCATCTGGACGGCGCACTTCCTGTGGCCATCTATGGAACCAAGGCAGGCGGAATCAGCATTGCCAAGAGCATTGTCTCCATCAAGGACAAGAAGTATTCGCTCCATGCTTTCGTTTCAGACGGTCCGGAGATGAAGGGCGCCTACATCATGGGCAAACCTGTCTATCAGAATGGGGCAAAAATCGCAGAGAAACTGCGTGACGAGGGTGTGAAGGCGCTGCTCGTCTCGCCGCTCAAGACCGAGAGGTTCCGCCAGAACCAGGAAATGGTGGATGATTTCCTCAATGCAGGCCTCAAAATTCTTATGATGACCAATGCAGAGGAATGGGATGGAAAAGACATTTCATTGACACATAATCAGTTGCATGAGGTGGCTATCGACGATCTCCTGCCGAGGGACAAGATCGAGGTGGATATGGAGGCCATCGGAAAACTACTGAAGGGACGCCGGATCCTGATTACTGGCGCTGCCGGTTCCATCGGTTCCGAGATGGTGAGACAGATCGCGAAATACTCGCCGGCGGAGATGACATTGATCGACCAGGCGGAGACTCCTATGCACGATATCAGGCTGATGATGGCGGAGCATTACCCGCATATCCATAACGAGACCATCGTCACCAGCATTACCAATGCTGAGCACATGGAGCGCATCTTCTCCGAGCACAAGCCTGAATATGTGTTCCACGCGGCTGCCTACAAGCATGTTCCGATGATGGAGGACGACCCGGCCATCGCCGTGCAGAACAATATATACGGTACGCGCGTGATTGCGGACCTCGCCGTAAAATACGGAACGAAGAAGTTCGTGATGATTTCTACCGACAAGGCGGTGAATCCGACCAATGTCATGGGCTGCAGCAAGCGTATCTGCGAGATATACTGCCAGAGTCTCAACCAGGCCATCAAAGACGGTAAGGTTCAGGGAGTTACACAGTTCGTTACTACCAGATTCGGAAACGTTCTCGGCTCCAACGGCAGCGTGATTCCGATATTCAAGAAGCAGATCCGAAACGGAGGACCGATCACCGTCACACATCCGGACATCATCCGATACTTCATGCTGATTCCTGAAGCCTGCAAACTCGTGCTTGAGGCCGGGACCATGGGCAAGGGCGGCGAGATTTTCGTCTTCGATATGGGCAAGCCGGTGAAGATCGTCGATTTGGCCAAGCGTATGATAGCCCTTTCAGGAGCGAAGAATGTGGAAATCCAGTTTACGGGACTTCGTGACGGCGAGAAACTCTATGAAGAGGTGCTCAACGACAAGGAGGAGACCATCCCTACTACCAATCCTAAGATCATGGTGGCGAAAGTCCGTGAGTATGATTATGATACGGCTTGTGCCAATGAGAAGAGACTCCTCGAGGAGTCTCGCACTTTCGACGATATGGCCATTGTCCGCATCATGAAGGAGATCGTGCCGGAGTACAAGAGCCGTCACTCGAAATATGAAGTTTTAGATAAAGCAATATAAATTATGAAAGAGTTCAATGATATCAGAGTGGCTGTCGCCGGAACAGGTTATGTAGGCCTCAGTATCGCTACGCTTCTTTCTCAGAAGCATCATGTGACCGCAGTGGACGTCATCCCTGAAAAAGTGGAGAAACTGAACAACAGGATTTCGCCTATCCAGGATGACTACATCGAGGATTACCTGAAGAACAAGCAGCTCGACCTCTCTGCCACACTCGACGGCGAGTCAGCGTACAAGGATGCGGATTTCGTGGTGATCGCCGCACCGACCAACTATGACAGCAAGAAAAACTTCTTCGACACGTCACATGTGGAGGAAGTCATTGAACTGGTGCTGAAGGTGAATCCTGACGCGGTGATGGTCATCAAATCCACTGTTCCTGTGGGTTATACGACATCTGTCAGGGAGAAATTCTCATATCGTGAGCGTCAGGCTGACGGCACGATGAAGGTGGTGACTCCGAATATCATTTTCGCTCCGGAGTTCCTGCGTGAGTCCAAGGCCCTCTACGACAACCTCTATCCGAGCCGTATAATTGTAGGTTTCGAGCAGGGCAATGCTTTCCTCGAAGAGGCTGCGCACACCTTCGCCCGACTCATCCACGATGGAGCATTGAAAGAAGAGGTTCCTGTCCTGTTTATGGGCAGCACCGAGGCTGAGGCCGTGAAGCTTTTCGCCAACACCTATCTGGCGCTCCGCGTAAGTTATTTCAATGAACTCGATACCTATGCTGAGATTAAAGGTCTTGACACTCAGTCTATTATAAATGGTGTTTGTCTGGATCCGCGAATCGGCTCGCAGTATAACAATCCTTCATTCGGCTACGGCGGATATTGCCTTCCTAAGGACACCAAGCAGCTTCTCGCCAACTACAATGATGTTCCCGAGAACCTTATCCAGGCCATCGTCGATTCGAACAGCACGAGAAAGGATTTCATTGCAGACCAGGTACTTACCAAGGCGGGCTACTACAGCAGCAACAGCCAGTGGGACAGCACCCAGGAGAAGAAATGCGTCATCGGCGTATATCGTCTGACCATGAAGTCAAACTCGGACAACTTCCGCCAGAGCGCCATCCAAGGCATTATGAAGCGCATCAAGGCCAAAGGAGCAGAGGTCATCATCTACGAGCCTACTCTCGAGAACGGTACTCTTTTCTTCGGAAGTGAGGTGGTCAATGACCTCGCGGCATTCAAGTCCCGTTCGCACTGCATCATTGCCAACCGCTATGACGTCTGCCTCGATGACGTTCAGGACAAGGTCTATACACGCGACATTTTCAAGAGAGACTAAGATGCTGGAATACAATATCTCTTTGTACAGAAAGACAGTCCTCGTGACTGGTGCAGCTGGATTTATCGGCAGCAATTTAGTGAAAAGGCTGTTTCATGAATTCAACGGTATTAAAATCGTCGGAATTGATTCGGTAACAGATTATTACGACGTTAATATCAAATACGCCAGACTCCAGGAGATCGAAGCATTGGACCGGGACTGGACCTTCGTGAAGGCGAACATTGCCGACAAGGGCATTGTCAATGAGCTTTTCTCCAAGTACCATTTCTCGGTGGTTGTGAATCTCGCTGCGCAGGCCGGTGTTCGTTATTCCATCACGAATCCTGACGCATATATCGAGAGCAACCTGATAGGTTTCTACAATATTCTCGAGGCTTGCCGCCATAATGAAGTGGAACACCTTGTATATGCTTCATCATCAAGTGTTTACGGCTCGAATAAGAAAGTTCCGTACTCCACTGACGACAAGGTGGACAATCCTGTAAGTCTCTATGCCGCGACGAAAAAGAGCAACGAACTTATGGCGCACGCCTATTCGAAACTCTACAACATACCTTCCACAGGACTGCGGTTCTTCACTGTTTACGGCCCTGCAGGACGTCCTGACATGGCATATTTCGGTTTTACGAACAAGCTCGTGAAGGGGGAGACCATCCAGATATTCAACTACGGTAACTGCAAACGTGATTTTACCTATGTGGATGATATCGTGGAGGGAGTAGTGCGTGTCATGCAGCACGCTCCTGAGAAGCAGACTGGAGAAGACGGTCTGCCTGTGCCTCCGTACAAGGTCTATAACATCGGCAACAGTCATCCTGAGAACCTGCTCGAGTTCGTGGATATTCTTCAGCAGGAACTGCTCCTTGCAGGAGTCCTTCCTCAGGATTACGACTTCGATTCTCACAAGAAACTCGTTCCAATGCAGCCGGGCGATGTCCCGGTAACATACGCAGATACCACACCACTCGAAAACGATTTCGGCTTCAGGCCATCCACACCGCTGCGTGACGGCCTCCGTGCTTTCGCCCAGTGGTACAAGCGCTATTATGGAGAGAAGGAGTAGATGAACGACTTCGTGGCGTCGATAATGCTGATGGGGGCGATGGCATCGACAGACGGTTATCTTCCGTACTGGATGACGACCAATCAGTATGGACTGATGCCTGAACGCAGAGGGGGACTGGCACTGCTGCAGGTTTATTCTCAGAGTGACAAGTCCAGGACTATACAGTACAGCTGCGGCGTTTCATTGGCGACCAATGCCTATCATAATCCACTCGACCCGTCATCCCGGACGGTCAATCTGATGATCGATGAACTCTATGGCTCAGTCAAGTGGAAGCTCTTGACACTGGACATTGGCATAAAACATAGAGAGAACGACTTTATCGGCGCATCTCGGGAATTGGGCTCATTGTCAGTGACAGGCGGGCATCTTGTGGAGACGGGAAATGCACGCTCGATGCCAGGATATCTCCTCAGTTTGGACCCAGTCGCCTTGCCGTGGACAAGAGAGCATCTGTGGCTATATGGTGCGTACGGCGATTATATGACGATGGACGACCGCCATGTAGAAGGCGCATTGGTCCACAGAATGAGGGTGGGGCTGCGATATGCAGCGACCGACCGGCTCTCGTTCGATGCTGTTCTCGATCACTACGCGATGTGGGCAGGGCATCATCCGACAGATGTCAGCTATCCGGTGACGATAAAGAACTATATCAAGGTGGTGACCGGCCGTCATGCAGGAGAAGGCGGAACCATGAGCGACAGGCTGAATGTCATCGGGGACCAGGGAGGAAGTGAGATATTCAGGGTTACATATCGTGCCGACAGATGGACTATTACGGCTCAGCACGACATTCCATACAATGACGGTTCGGGAATGGGATTCTACAATTTCCCCGACGGAGTCAATACGCTGTCATTCAGTTTCACTGACAAGAACAGATGGGTTAGCGACATACTGTACGAGCACCAATATACTCTGTACCAGTCGGGACCGATAAACGGCGAGATTTTCGATGACAAAGGCAATTCCATCACGCCGCCTGGAGTATCCACGGTAGGCATTGATGACTACTTCGCCAATGCCTATTACAGGTCCGGCTGGACCCATCACGGAAGGGTAATCGGCGACCCGCTGTTCCTGCCGCGTGGGGTTCACGAGCAGACGTGGACGTCAGCGCGTGTGAATAGGGGTATAGAGAACAATCGAGTCAAGTCGCATCACCTGGGCCTCGGCGGAAAACTTTTCCGCAAGCATCCATATAAACTGATGTTGACGTACTCCAAGAATTACGGTATCTACGCTGCTCCCTACACAGGCGAGTCCCAGATACAGAAGCCCTGGGGAACAGTCCATGAAACAGGTCTGAAGCAGATTTCCGCCGCCTTCACAGGCCAGCTCGAATCCGTCTTCCGCATCCCCGGCCTCTCCGTCCTGTACGGCATCTACCTCGACAAGGGCCAGCTCTACCAAGACGCCATCGGCCTCACCGTCGGTGTCAGATACACCCTTGGCCGCGGGGAAGTGAGATGAATTTTGCACTCTAACAGTGCATTTTAATGCGGCAGCAGATGTGTGGAGACAGGTTGCGGCTTTTTTTTTTGGGGGGGGAGGTGAAACATTAAAACAATAATGCTTGATTATTCTACTTTAAAGTGGAATTTGTTGTTAATTTGAAAATAATCAGTAACTTTGCAGAAAAGAATAAAGGAGTATATGTTATGGCAACGCGCAGTGAGGTAGAGGCGTTTTTGAGCCTATTCAAAGTAAAACTTGACATTTGGGGTGTAGTGTTTCTGGATAATCGAGAAAAGAATATGAAGGCTTTAGCCGATATTAATATTACGCCAGATCAAAGAATTGAAGAAATCAAAGCTATTCAAGTGGAACACTATTCAGAAGGGCCAATAACTGATTTGCTGAATAGTTTCGGAGAAATGTGGGTCTTCGGAAAAGACGTCAAGGGAGTTGAAACATATATCAAGGTTACACTTGGACAGCCTAACTTGAAAACAATATGTATTTCATTCCATAGAGCAGAACACCCTATGACTTATCCATTAAAAGCAAACGCAAAGGAGGAAAAGTAATGTTACAGGACTCTCATAATTTGGTAAGCCCACTAACGGGAGGAATCGCTTCCCTGCATTGGGAATGGAGAGAAATCGAATTCCGGAAAGAAACATTCAAGGTAATGGTTCCTTACTATGTATGTGAAGATACCAAAGAGCAATTTACCACCACAGAATCAGATAATGTATGGGTAATGCAAATGCACAATCAGTATTGTGCAAAATATGGTATTCCTTACACAGATGAAATAGTTTCCATAAGAGCTCGTTACGGTCTGTCCGCCAGCAAAATGTCGTTGATTCTCGGATTCGGAGAAAATCAGTGGAGAAGATACGAGCAAGGCGAAATCCCAAGTCTATCAAACGGAAAAATGATTCGCTCCATAGCAAATGCAAGGTCATTCTTGGATTTAGTCGAAAGTACAAAAGAGCTACTAACAGAAAAAGAGTATTCCAAAATTAAGGCGAAAGTACTAGAAACAGTTGATGAAGATAATGGTATCCCCATCGAGATCTTTGAGACAAATCGCGTTTATAATTGTCCTCGTTCACAAGACAACGGATTTGCCCCATTGTCCTTGAAACGCCTAAAGAACATAATGACATACTTAATTCAGCAATGCGGGGATACTTTTTGCACCAAGATGAACAAGTTGCTTTTCTATACAGATTTCCTATCATATAGGGAACGGGGAATCGCAATGAGTGGCCTTTCATATAAGGCAATAAACTATGGCCCAGTGCCAGAGAACTGGGATAGGGCATATAGTCAGTTCGATGAAATCAAACAGGAAACTCGCATCATAGGCAACTATGAAGGCAATGTTCTAACTGCTTGCGGAGACGTAGACAAATCTTTGTTCTCTGCAGAAGAATTAGAGATTATGGATGTGGTATGTTCAAAATTCAAGAATCTGTCTTGTCATGATATCTCCAAAATCAGTCACAAAGAAAAAGCTTGGATTGATTGTCACGAGTCACATAGTAGAATTCCGTTTAGCGACGCATTCGCGCTGAAAGCATTGTAATAGATGACTGCATACCAAACATCAATCAAAAGAGACTGGTTGCGGCTTGGGGCAGATTGAAAACAATGAACGACAATAACCCAAAATATGGATAATATTTCGCCGAGATACAAATTGAGTCTTGCTGAAAAAGTAAATGAAGTTTTGTGGAATGAATATGGCTCCTATGATCGAGTTCTTGCCTATATTGAACAATGGCATGAGATTGAAGATTACTGGGAAAATTTCTTTATTGAATTCAAGGATAAAGATAGAAAACAGATATCGTTATATTCTACCTTATGCAATATGCCAGGAGAACTGCTTCTGAAAGTCGCCATCGACATGGGCGTAGAAACACCTGATTACATACCTTCGATTCCGACATTTCGCAATAAGATTAAAGAGAATTATAAAAACGCATCTCAAACATTCGAAAAGGCATTTAGGGAAGTTGAAAAAGACCCATCATTGGCAATAGGATTAGCAAATTCAGTACTAGAAAGTATACTTAAGGATATATTACGTGCGAATCAAGCATCAGATTATTCAGAACACGACACGCTGACTGAATTAGTTAGGAAATGTTTCAAGCATTTTAGAAAGAACGATTCGTCTTTGCCGAGTGAAATTAAGTCGATAGCTAATAGCATTTTCAATGCAGCAAAATCGATAGAAGATATAAGAAGTGACAAGATCTCATTCCATGGAAAATCATCAGAATGTGAAGTAATATCACAACCAGAATATGCTTATTTCGTGATAAATGCTGTGACGACAATAGGCTTATTCTTTTTAAAATACCAACCAAAACAGCAACAAGCAATTATTCAAAATTTTGATGATGATTTACCATTTTAATGGTCATCTCGCCTGTTTGATTTCGTAATTGGCAAATTAACCTTCGAATAGGTGGCAGGAAAAAACAGATTGAAAACATCCATGAAGCCTATCGTAAAATTCAACATTATCTCCCTCAGAGCTTTCGGACTGTACTACTGATGGGAAAGAACAAACGAGATTTCATTAAAGATTTCATTTGCGACCTGCGCAGTGTCAGGTGGATAGGTTGTGAGGGCTTGCTCGGGTTGAATATGTTGAATAACAATCGCTATTTCACATTGATTTTTTAAGATATGTCACAATATGATTTCTCATATAACTGTGATTCGCTGGAAGATGCGTTTAATGCAGCGAATAGGAAGGGGAAGATGAAAAAAAAGTATCTGTCACATGATTATTTAGAAGCCGCTCAGGAATATCGTGAGATAAGAACAGAACTAAATGTAATATTAAGAAAGAAAAAGGCTGAACGTACAGAAGAAGAAACGACTAAAGTTGACCAATTGAAAATTGCAATGAAAGATAATGCACAGCGACAGAGAATCTTGTTGCAAGAGCATCTTAGCAAAGTGTCTTCAGAGATTTTATCAAGTAGTTTTCGTTTCAGCCTTACTCCAGATTTATCACAAGACCCACAGAAACCACTTTATACTATTGGAGGGACTGCTGAAGAGTTTTTCGCGATGCAAGTGCTTTGCAGAAACGTGAAGAAATTGTTTAAAATCTCCATGTTAAGTCGCCACGAAATACTTTCTCAGTTGAAAATCTTATTAAGGGAAGATAAAAGCAGGTACTATATCATCCGAACAGATGTTTATCACTGCTTCGAATCGATACCGCATGATAAGTTGTTTGAGTATTTGGAAGGCAATAATTTGCTAGATGTAAAGAGTAAATCCCTTTTGCGTGGACTCATCCAAAAAGAGTTTGAAGCCAAGAATTTACGCCCACTTGTACCGACTAAAAAAACTGGCATTCCACGAGGATGCGCTATAAGTTCATTACTATCTGAATTCTATTTGTCCAAAATAGATGAAGTTCTTAGACGCGAACTGCCTGGAATAGTGTTCTTGGCAAGATACGTTGATGACATTATTATCGTCGTACATCCGGATCTAGATGATGAGCACTGGTGGTCATTGGATGATTATATCAAGGCTCTCAATGAGGCCTATCATAGACATGGTTTGAGAATTCACACACCTACAGACGGAACGAATAAATGCTATACATATGACTCCAAAGATACAAAGAATCTAAAATTTGATCTTTTAGGATATACGATACAATCCATCAAGGGCGACAAGGATAAGCAAGGCTTTTTCTCTTTGACTGAGAATAAGAAGAAAAGGATACAAGAACGCATAGAAAAAACCTTTAAAAAATTTGATAGTTTGCTAACCACAGTGTCTTATGATGTTGCAGCTCATTATTTATTTGACGCATTACATGTGTTAACATGCAATATCAATCTGTATAATGCAAAGCGAGGTGTAAAGGTGGGTATATTTTACTCAAACCAATTGCTTGACAATACAAAAGATTTAGAAGGATTAGATAAGTATCTTCAATATAAGTGCAGTCAAATATCATTAGGCGGCAAAGCATGCGTAGACCCGGCTAAACAACCACAAATTGAAGCGAAGTTGAAGAAGCAGCTTAAGCAAGCATCCTTTGTTAATGGCTTTGCAATGCCTCATAAGCGGTATAAGATAAAGAAATACAGACTGCAAATGATCAAACAATCGTGGGTATGAGAAAGAAAAAGATAAAACTTCGCTATAGTAAAGAGCGAGTCCTCTTTTCTGATGTCTTGCCCTATGAGTGCCCTATAATATTTTCAAACAGATATTTATATCGATTCCTTGCCAAATATTTATGGACTGGAGAAGAACAAAAGATCGATAATGTCACATGGAATGTCTTGAAACAATCTAAACGTTTGGATCAAAAGGATGCGAATGCTTTTGCTGCATTGCTTTTCGGTTGCTATGAGCATGGTAAACCAATACGCGATTTGAGGCACAAGAATAGCGCTCTATTCTACCCATATCAATTCAATATTGCCCACAAGATAAATAAGAACAGAACATTGTCAATTATTCATCCATATAACCAGTGGCAGGTAGTAGAGTTTTATGAGCAGTATAAGTATTCTATACTCTATCTTTGCAACCTAAGCAGTTACTCTATTCGTAAACCACATAAGATAGCTCAATACTTTTACTATAGAGATCGACTTCACCGGAAGTTATTGGGACATGAAAGTGATAAAGTTGAATTATTTTTCAACGAATATGAGAATTTGAAAACTTACTTCAGTTACGAGAAGTATTCAAATATATATAAGTTCTACGAAGATTACAGATACCAACGAGCTGAAAAGAAATTTAAATATCTTTTGAAGTTTGATTTACAGAGTTGTTTTGATAGTATTTATACCCATACCATAAGTTGGGCGACAGCTGGCGGTGCAGACAAAGTGAAAGTTTTGCCTGGATATCATGGTTCATGGCTTGGCGATGCATTTGATAATCTAATGCAGTCAGTCAATGCTCGAGAAACGAATGGAATTGTAATAGGCCCTGAGTTTTCACGAATTTTTGCAGAGATTATATTGCAATATATAGATCAAAAGGTTGAACAGGAACTATTTGGGAAAGAACTTCGTCAGAAATCCGCCTATGAGTGTTATCGGTACGTTGACGACTATTTTCTTTTCTTTAATGACGAAAAAGTTAGAAATCTCTTCATGGAAAGTCTAACAAAATGGCTGAAGGAATTCAAATTGCAGATTAATCCATCCAAGACAGAAGTGTATGAAAGACCTTTCATAACAAAAGTGACCATTGCCAAACAGCGAATTGAAACTTTGCTTAGCAATATATTCTCGATTCCTCTTTGGGAGGAAATAGAATCAAATTCGATTACGGAGAAAGATGAGGATACTGAAGATGAAGAAACTGAAGATTTGGATAAAGACAAGGAAATATTAGAAAAGAAATTCAATATATACCTGCACGCAAATGACGTAAATACTCAAATAAAAGTAATTGTAAAGGAATGCGGAATTGAATATCGCGATATAGCAAACTATCTGCTAGAGAAGATGAGCCAACGCCTTGACTCTTTTCTTAATCGATATGAAATCGGCTTCGAGAAGTATGAGCGACTTATGTCAAAAGAAGGAACGAATAAATATGATGTCGAAACTCATGCACAACGAGCGCAAAGAAAGCTCACTAATTATCTTGTATCTCTGATTGATGTGACGTTTTTCGTGTTCAATAGCAACAGGCAGATAAATACAACATTAAAATTGCAGAAGATAATGAATTCGATAATTATCTATGCAAAACGACATGGTGATTTCAAAGTTAATCATGCGGTTAGATTCCAAACAGTAAGTAAGGATATCATTTTTAAGAAGATTCAAGATGAAATTGCCCTTGTTCTGGCTACAACGGATTCACATCGGAATACCTTGCATGAGAGTCTCTATTTGTTAATATTGGCCAAAGAATTAGGTTATGCATATCTGTTTGCACCTGAAGTTATTCAATCATTCATAAAGGAAAGTGAACTGCAGTATAATCTTTTCTCATGTCTTATATTATTGTATTACTATGCAAATCATAAGTGCTATGTTGCACAAAAGGATTTATTGAAAGATAAGATTTTGAAAAAATATAGGCTTGTTACGGAATCGGAGCGCAAACGAAATTCTGAACTTACTATTCTCACAGCGGATATGATGACTTGTCCATTTGTAGACGATGCATACAAGCAAAAGCTTCTTACATTGATTGGCATTACCGAAACGAAAGATCAGCAGATGATAATGCGTTTTAGCAAGGAACAAAAGTTCATTTTCACTCGCTGGACAATGTTTAATTTGAATAAAGAATTACAGGCAAAGATTTCACAGGAGGTATATTCGTAGCTTCTGTAATAGCTGTTGGTCCAACTACACTTTCACACACATAACCTTCAAGCTAGCTGAAACGACGCAGAAAGTTACGTTTTCCAAAATGGTTGGTTAGGATTGTACTGAATGTGAAATCTCTTGCCTTTTCTTAAACTTCCAGAGTGATAAGAAAAGAATGTCTAATCAAATTAGCTAAAATAATTGGAGGCGACAAGCAAAGAGTCAAAAGGCTGTTTAAATTAATCTGACTTAAAAGATGGTAAAAATGGCTGCACCTCCATTCAAATTGAACACACACAACGACACATCCTAAATGTTGTGCCAGTTAACTCAAAACATTAATATATGCAACTTATATTACTTTCAGGCGGATCAGGCAAGCGTTTATGGCCACTGAGCAATGACACTCGCAGCAAGCAGTTCTTACCATTATTGGCTTCTCCAAGTGGTGGGATGGAGTCAATGATACAGCGAGTGGTGCGCCAAATACGAGAATCAAAGCTTACTGATAATATAACGTTTGCGACTAATTCAGTACAATGTGATTATATCATTAATCAATTGGGCGAAGATGTCAGTGTAGTTACTGAACCTGAACGCCGTGACACATTCCCAGCTATTGCACTTGCAAGTAGTTATCTTTCTAAAGAAAAGAAATGTAGTAGTGACGAAGTCGTTGTCATTATGCCTTGTGACGTATATACAGAATCGAGTTATTTTGCGACTATAGGCAAAATGGTGGAAACTGTTGAAAAGGACGTTGCCGACCTTGTGCTAATGGGAATCTCACCAACATATCCTAGTGAAAAGTTTGGATACGTGATGCCAAAGAAAGATGACTTGATAGACGGCATTGCTATGGTGGAGCGTTTTGTCGAGAAACCTAATATCGAAAAGGCGAAGGAACTTCTTGCTCAGGGTGCATGCTGGAATGGTGGTGTATTTGCCTTCCGTCTTGGTTACATGATGAATATTGTGAATCAATATGTCAAGGCCGAAACATTTCAGGAAACACACAAACGATATGCGGAATTTCCGAAAATCAGCTTTGATTATGAGGTTGCTGAAAAGGCTCAGTCTGTCGCTGTTGTTCCTTTCGCAGGCAAATGGAAAGACCTTGGCACCTGGAATGCCTTGTGTGAGGAATTGCCAAGTACTCATATCGGCAACGTGATGATGGGAGATAACAATGTTAACACACATGTAATAAACGAACTTGGCATACCAGTATTCTGCAACGGATTGAAGGATGTGATAGTAGCAGCCTCTCCTGATGGCATAATGGTATGCGACAAACAAGACTCGGAGAAAATAAAGGACTATGCCAATATGTTAACCACACGTCCTATGTATGAGGAACGTCGTTGGGGAACCTATCGAGTATTGGATAATGCCGAATACGAAGATGGTACTCGCTCATTGACAAAGGCAATACGCCTCAATGCTGGCAAAAACATAAGCTATCAGTTGCACCATCATCGCAGCGAGATATGGACTTGCGTTGGAGGAGAAGGTGTCTTTGTTTTGGATGGCGAGCGAAAAGAGGTAAAATGTGGTGATGTGATGAACATACCAGTAGGACATCTACATGCCATTAAAGCCACAACAGATTTGACATTCATAGAAGTGCAGATAGGTAATCAGCTTGTGGAGGAAGATATAGTGCGATTTGAATGGAAGTGGAATGATTTTTAATAAGATAATATGACATCTCTTTTTTGTAATTATAGCATTACTTTCATTAGTGTCCGGTAAAAAACATAAAAGTTCTTTGAAAATATTGGAAGTTAGGTAGTGGCAAAGGCTTTTAGTGCATTCCGATTTGAAATTTCTTTGCCAGGCTCACGTAGGGACTGTCTGGAAATGTTCAATAAATGTGTAATAAGCTGATTGATAATGTGATAGGAATTTAGTAACTTTGATAAATGGAAAAGAATTCCCCCAGACTGTCTTATAAGTCCTTGCGAGAGTGAACGCGTTCGTATCCCTATACACGGCCTAAAGCGAATTCTTGATTCTCACTGGGGAGTGTTTGACTCTTAAATCAGCCTCTCCCAACCACCGACGAAAGTGAAAAATTGGGGGAATCGCAAAATTAATCTGCATGTCAAAAGTACGAAATTTTTCTGAAACAGCGCCAAACATTGCGTTTCCGGAGTTCAATTTTTACGAACTCTACTATTCAACTTTCGAGAAGAGCGAATTGGGCAGGATAGAGAAGCTGCTCCCTCTCCGCGAGATGGCAGAGAACTTCGGTCTGGTAAGGAAAAGCATGAGGCCGAAGCTTGGGCGCAAGTCGTTCTTCACGCCTGAAGGGAAAGTTGCCCTGATGTTCCTGAAGATGTACACGGGACTGAGCTGTCCGAAGCTGCTGGAACATCTGAACGGCAACATAAACTACCAGATATTCTGCGACGTGATAATAGATCCGACACGGCCATTGACAAACTACAAGCTGTTGGACGACGTAATGATGGAACTTGCAGGGAAGTTGAAGATACAACAGCTCCAGGGCATACTCGCCGACAAGTGGAGACCGTACATGGAGAACCTGGACACGATGTACACAGATGCGACGTGCTATGAGAGCGAGATGCGTTATCCGACTGACGCGAAGCTGCTGTGGGAATGAGTCGAGAAGAGCTATGCGACGATGTGCGAGTTGAGCAGCAGACTGGGAATCCATCGCCCACGGACAAAGTTCCTTGACGTGCAGAAGGCGAACCTGACATACAGGAAACAGCGCAAGCACAGCAGGAGCCAGACGAGGAAGATCACACGCAGGCTGCTTGACCTGCTCGGCAAGATACTGAAGGAGATACGTGAGATCGAAAGGGGCAATGAGAATGCAGAGAACCTGTTGACTGTCAGAGAGAAAAGCAAACTGGAGGTCATTACGAGGAAGTGCCGCCAGCAGAAGAACCACTTCCGGAACAATGACAGCAGGGAAAGCATCCCCAACAGGATAGTGAGTCTAAGCAGGCCACATTTGAGACCGATAGTGAGGGGCAAGGAAGTAAAGAGCGTGGAGTTCGGAGCGAAGGTGAACAACATACTGGTCGACGGAATCTCATTCATCGAGAAACTGTCCTTCAATGCCTTCAATGAGGGTACAAGGCTGATACATTGCCTGAAGATGCATAAGAGGTTGTTCGGAGTTGAATCAAAGAAAGTGGGAGGAGACACCGGTTATGCCGGAACCGAAAACAGGGACTACTGCAAGGAGAACGGGATACAGACCTCGTTCGTGAAGCGAGGACGGCCGTTCAGCGAGGAGAAGAAGGAGAAAGACCTTGTCAGAAAGGAGCTTGCCAGGGTGAGGGCGACAGCGATGGAGGGCTCGTTCGGAACACAGAAAGAGCACTACGACCTGAGGCGGGTCAAGGCCAGGACGAAGCTGACGGAAATCTTGTACATTTTCTTCGGCATCCACACGGCGAACGTGGTGCGGTTGGCAGACAGGATAGAGCAGAGAGCACAGCTGACTGCCTCCTGAAACGAAAACATGCACATAGAGAAGTGCTTTCAAGGGGGAACTACGCCTCTGTCATTGAGAATGGACAAAAAATCCGGCCGAAACGACCGGAATGAGATATAAAAACGTAAATTTGTTGACCCGAACGTAGAAATGGATGGGATCAGTCGGCTGCTTCGGTCAAAAAGAAAACATTAAACGACAATCCCTATTTTATAGAAATCGCGGGCTGCAACCCGCGATTTTTGCATAAAAGTGCGGTTTGTATTCCGCAGTTTTTTCGTATAAAAGGCAGTTACTCGAGCTCGAAGATCATGTAGAGGACGCCTCCGTCGATAATCTGGGTTCCGGGGATGTGGCTGCAGTAGGATTCTGTCAGCAGTTTGGTGACATGGTTCTCATCCTTGCCGTAATACTTTATATAGGTCTGCTGCAGGCCCATGCTGTTGTTCGGAAAGTAAAGTATTTCAGTGACTTTCGGATACCGGGCCTTGAAGGTCAATCCTGTGATCGTATGCCAGTCGCAGCTGAATTCGTATGACGATTTGTTGAACTTTTCTTCCGTGTAGCCACCGGGCTCTTCATACTGCAATGTGGCGAATGTCGCCGGTATGTTTTTCGTGAATGTGAAAGTCAAGCCGTTGTCATTGTCGCCCTTGATGGATTTCAATGGCATTTCGGCTTTGTCTTCGAAGTAGAAGTTGTTTTCATAGATGAGCGGCTTGGTGAACCCGGCGCCTTTCAGCAGCCATTCCTGACTCAGGATCTGCGGAAGCAGAGCGCGGTCGATTATCTCCAGCTCTCTGTATTCGTCTTCGATTATGCCGTCGTCATCTCCTGCCTCAACGCAGGACGGCAATGCCCAGAATATGGATACTGACAGGATAAGATAGGATAAAATTCTATTCATATTGTTGATTATTAGAGATTTCTGCTAATATAATAATTTTTCCGGATATCCGTTATCATGAACATCCGGCTGCAAACAATCTGATGCACGAAAAGCCGGACGGCACGGGGCCTTCGGAGAGGCGTGGCCGTCCGCGGCTCGTGAGCGGAAGGGGCCCGCCGCTTCGCGGTGGGAAGGATAGCCCTGAAAGGGCGTACCGCTCCGAAGGCCCCGTGTCAGCCGGCGTCCCAATGCTGCCGGTGTCCAATGCCATTGAGCGTCACCTTTTTACACCATTATCATTGAAATAATCTACAGATTATCAGAATCTGCAAGCAGGAGAGACTTGATGGCTTTGGCCAGGCGACCGTCCGGATCCGAGAAATGATTGCCGGGATTGACCTCGAAATCGTGGGGAATACCGAACCGCGACATCAGCTGCAGCACCTTTTCCGTGCACGAGCCGACCTGATTCATGACCGGATGCCTCGTATTGCTCTCATTGTCACCCAAAGAAAAATAAGCATAGTCGGGAACCCTCACCATCTCGTGACCCTCAGCATATTCCACGAAACCGGGATACCAGAAAGACGCAGAGCCGCAGGCAACCCTCGAGAAACAGTCAGTATTCCAAGTGCACCAGAGAGCGAACAAGCCGGCCAGAGAATAGCCTGCTATCGCATTGTACAGCGACGGAGCCGAGAGACGGGACTCCATTTCCGGCATTATCTCATTGACAAGCCTTCTCAGATGCTCCGCGCCGTTGCCGGCAAACTCGCCCTGGCCTTTTCTTACGCCCGGCGCCTTCCACGGAGTCATGCATCCGTCGAAATCGAAATCGTATATCGAAACAAGATTGAAATCCGGGCATCCGATGCGCTCGCATGCGTCCATCACATTGTGTCCGTCACCTGCAACAGAATGAATATAAACAGTCGGAGCTGCCTTGTCGCAGCTCCATAACCTCACTTTATATTCACTTCCAGTCATAGTATCAGTTGATCCGCCACCTAGAAACACTTGTAGCCGAAAGCAGCAGCGGTAGTCAGGTAGAACTTCCTTGCCAGATATACAAGGATTCCCGGATTGTAGCCGATACCAGGTACAGAAAGCTGGTGCTCGTTTGCGAAACTCCGGATTAACTCCCTTGAGTGAGCCAAATCCACACGGCAACGCCTTTTCTTGGCAGGGTCTTGGGTGTTGAGGATGGAATTGTCATTGGAAAAATAAGTGTATGCCGTCTGAGGAACAGTGACGACACTCTTCGCATAGTACAGCGCCTTGAAAGAGAACGGAAGATCCTCGATTGTCCTTCCTACCTCGAAACAGAGTTTGTGCTTCAGGAGCATGGACTTCCTGAAAATATATCTCCAGACATAGCCCCATTTGGCAACCCAAGTGACTTTCATCTTGTCAGCAGAAGAAGAATATACCTTCTCCCTGCTGAAAATCTGGCATTTGTAAGCTTTTTTCTGATTTATGATACCGGAACAGGCTATGTCCGCGTCATTCCTGGTAATGGCATCCATAAGATTCTCGTAGAAGCCGTCTGTGATGGTGTCGTCCACATCCATAAAATGGATGTACTCACCTGTAGATTCCTTTATGCCGATATTCCTCGCCGCAGAAAGGCCCTGATTTTTCTCGAAAATAACCGTTTTGACAGGATACCTTTCCGCTATCTCAGCGGTCCTGTCAACGATTCCGTCCACAACGACTATTATCTCCAAATTTTTGTAACTCTGAGCCAACAGCCCATTCAAGCATCTTTCGATGTATCGTTCCGCCTTGTAGCAAGGAACAATGACTGATAACTTTTTCATTAAACCATCTTTTACCAAAATCGTCTTACGCATCAGGCGCGAAGCCGACCCTGAAGTTTATTCATCTGTCAGTTCCGGTTTTTAGTACATACGATTTACAAAAGTACGCTTTTTTTTTGATTTTGTTCTACTTTTCGGTTTTTTCTTCCAAAATTGTCTCAAAAAGAGCCTTCCATTGCTCCATGATGATGTCAATGCTGAACTCTCCCGCCTTCTCCTTGGCCTTCTTTCCGAATCTGGTTCTCCTGTCGCTGTCACCTATGACTTTGCATATACCTTCTGCGAGGCCGTCCGTATCACCGGGCTTCACAAGATAGCCGTTCTCATCATTGACAATAATCTCCGCAGGCCCCTTAGGACAGTCGTAGCTCACCATAGGAAGACCTGTCTCAATCGCCTCCAGAAGCACCATAGGAAAACCTTCGTAAGCGGAACTCATTACAAGACAGGAACTTGCCAGCATCTCGGAACGGATGTCACTGCTGCTGCCCATAAGTCTGACCTTGCCTTCCAGGCCGTTGTCCCTGATCTGCTTCTCCAGTCTTTCCTTCAGGCTGCCGTTCCCGAAGATGTCCAATGTCCAGTCAGGATAACGCTCCGCGACCTTTTTCCATGCCGTCACGGCGTCCCTGAAGTTCTTCTGTGACTCCAGGCGTCCTACTGCTATGCATCTTCTGTTCTTAAGAGCAGCCGTCTTTTCAGACTTGAAGGTCAATGGGTTATAGATGCTTATGACATTGTCCAGAATCTTGGACCAGTCAGCCTTGTCCGCCTTGGTAAGGACGACGAACTTGTCCAGTTTCCGTGCCACCTTTTCGATTTGTCCCATCCTGAACTTCGCGTACAGGTCTCCAAGCCACGAACCACCGTATTTGACGTCGTATTTGTCGTGCGAGAAATGGAATTCGGCGATTTTTATGCTGCCGTCAGTGCAGTCCGGCAGGCAGAAGATGTCGCGTCCGCCTACGGAGACACAGATGTCCGGGCGGATTTCACACAGTATCCTGTTCAGTTTCCTTCCGTAGGTGTGCAGCATGAACTTCTCGCTCGTACCCACATCGTGCAGCGTAATCCTGTCGCTCAGATGGAAATGCACAGGCCGCTCTTTCTGGTCTGCCGTGATTATGTGAATGTCGTAGCCATATACGTCGGCCAGATAATTGGCCTTGATGGAAAGAACCCTTTCAATACCGCCGAACAGATGCAGCGAATGGATACAATATGCGATTTTCATATAGAAGATTATCGAAAAACGTTAAAAACACCTGCTGAAACCTATGCAGTTAGCACAAATTTAGTAAATTTGTATATAAAACCTTGCCTCAATAAAGAATTATGAATGAACCTGCTCCTCTAGTGTCGGTGATAGTGCCGAACTACAATTATTCACGCTATCTGAACTCACGCATTGTCAGTATCCTCGCCCAGACTTTTTCTGATTACGAGCTGATTCTGCTCGATGACGCGTCCACGGACGACAGTGCGCAGGTGCTGGAACAGTACAGGGACAATGAGCACGTTGCTCATCTGATAGTCAATGAGAAGAACTCCGGAAGTCCGTTTGTCCAGTGGAAGCGCGGAATGGAACTCGCCAGGGGAAAATATATCTGGATAGCAGAAAGTGACGACCTTGCGGCGCCCGAATTTCTCGAGAATACGGTCAATGCGATGGAGGCGAATCCTCAGGCTTGCCTCTGCCACGTCGGTTCATGGATAATCGATTCGGAGGGAAATGTGGCGGAGAAAAGCGGATATTATCAATGGCCGGAGGACGGAAAGACCTACGTCTTCGACAGTCCCTGGTGTCTGAGGCACAAGATGGTGGACGGAAACAAGGTGTACAATGCCAGCATGACATTGTTCCGTAAGGATTGTGCTCCGGACACCACATCCGAGTGCTACTCAATGCGTTATTGCGGAGACTGGCTGTTCTGGATAGAGGCGATGAAACGTGGCGGACAGGTTATCGAAATCCATAAATACCTGAGCAGTTTCCGCCGGCACAATGCCTGTGTCACCAAGGAAGGGTCCACGGAACTTGTCGCCTACAGGGAGTTCATCTTCATCAAGAAATGGCTTCACAGAGAGGTCTTTGCCAATGACAAAGCTTCCGTCATGACTGACGTGTGCAGATGCTGGCGAGACTCGAGACACTATCCCAAATCAGGTCCCATCACCAGAAAGGACGTGCGCCAGGTGCTGAAAAACGCATTTCATGTCAATTGGTGGAAAGTCAATGCGTGGAGAATCTATTATGCCCTATTTGGCAAAATACTCCTTTTTTGACTCGATCCGGAATCGTTCTGCCCTCTGCATTGACCTTATGAAGCCCTCAGGATTCGCGAGCAGCTTGCGCAGCCTGAAATATTCTCTGATTTTCAGGTGTCTCAAGTCGGCAGGAAGATATTTCTTCAATGTTTCGCGGATTTCCTGTATGTAAGGGAGAATTTCCTCGTTGCCCAGTCCGCTTCGGCTGATCTCTTTGGCCATTTGTGTGCCGATCCGCAATACTCTGGTCCTGAAGTGGTTGCTGTCTTCCGGAATCAGGCCTTTGCTCGTGATGAATTCGTACCGTTCCTGTTCAGCCTTGAAGAAATCCATGTTTCTGGCAGGATTTACATGATGGTCAATGCTGCCTGCCCTCTGCCTGTAGTGGTAGAGCGGCTTGTCGCAGAGCACTACGGATCCGGCATTTGCCACCCATTTGTAAACTGTGGCGTAATCCTCGTACATCCTCAAGGTCATTTTTTCGGTGATGACCTCTCTGCGGAACATCTTGTCCCACACGAAATTATATACCTTCTTGTCTCTCAGGATGAGTTCCAAGGCCTTGTCGCGCGACACGGTCTTCGTTTTTTTTACGGGAACCTTTATCCTGCTCTTGTTCAGGTAATCCTTGAATATGCCGCAGATGGCTATGTCTGCACCGCTTGTGTCCAGCGCGTCAACCATATAACGGAGCATGTCCTGGTCGTACCAGTCGTCGCTGTCCAGGAATGCGATGAATTCACCTTTGGCCTGTCCGAGTCCGACATTTCTGCTGTCAGCCAGTCCGGAGTTGGGCTTGTGTGTCAGTCTGATCCTGGAATCCTTTTCTGCATATTCATCGCAGATGGCAGGAGAACCGTCTGTGGCGCCGTCATCGATCAGGATGAGTTCCCAGTCACGGTATGTCTGGTTCAGTACGGAGTCCAGGCTTTCCCTGAGGTACTTCTCGATATTATAGACCGTCGTGATGATGCTTACGCGAGGATTTTTTCCTTCCATAACCTGTTTTTGTATATGTGAAATATATGTACGGCTGCAAACTTACGAATAAATCTTTTAATTTTCCTATCTTTGCATCCGCTTGGTAAGCGTTAGTAACATGAAAATAATAAGTTGCCTCAGATTAAGAGAAGATTTTCGAGGATAGATCTGTTTTCGAAGAAGGAGTGTGCCGGTGGCACATGACTGATGAGAAAAAAGATATAGACCGAAAAGATTACTTAAGATGATGCAGGTTATTCTTTGAAGGTTACTAAGCACCTACAGCAGAAACACAAGATATCCGAATCCCATCAGAAGAGACAGGAGGAAAGTGGAAATGACCAGAAGCGGAAGCATCGGGTCCAATGCCTTGCCGGACCTTGTCCAGACACCGTGAAGATGCACCACGAACAGCGGCAACGTTATGAAATACAGCCAGTGCCACACATCCGGGAAGCGCAGAAGATTGAACGCCACCAGACACAACCAGCCGGAAACAATCAGGACCGTCTGATATATCTTGGCTCTTTTTACCCCGATACGCATCGGAGTAGTGACACGGAGTCCGGCATCAGAATCTATATCCCTGATATTGTTCACATTGAGGACAGCGACACTGAAACATCCGATGGCCACAGCAGGCAGCAGCATTATCCAGTAGGGAAAGGCGTGAGACATCACGAAGTACGAACCGAGCACAGACACGATGCCGAAGAAGATGAACACAGACATATCCCCGAGCCCCCTGTAGCCATAAGGATTCTTCCCGAGGGTGTATTTTATGGCCGCACCGATAGCCGCAGCACCAAGAATGATCAGACAGACCGGCTCCAATGCGAACAATGTCCCGAAAGACGCCTGAAGCATAAGCAGTCCGGACAATGCGCAGGCAACAGCCATCACCACCACGAATCTTTTGACCTCTTTCACAGTCAGTCCGCCTTCACTCAGAGAATATTGCGGTCCCTCACGTCCAGAACCGTCCACACCGCTCAGAGTATCACCCAGTTCATTGGAGACATTGGACAATATCTGGAGACACACCGTCGTAAGCATCACCAGCACAGCCACTTTCCAGCTGACAGAATAATCCGCCGCCGCAAGCATAATTCCGAGGCAGACACCGGCAAGAGACAGAGGCAACGTCCTCAATCTCATTGACTTGACATAAGAAGAAAATTTCGACATACTAAGCATTCCTTTTCGGGAAAAACACCTTCAGAGCTATCGACATTCCGTGGAACACTGCAAAGAAAAGTCCCTGGCAGCGGCAGTCGTACAGAAACTGTTCACGCAGCGGACGCCCCTTGGGACTATGCAGAAAAGCCACGCGCTCCTTGAGAGTATATGCGCGGTTACGCCATTTAGGCATACCAGGATTTCTGTCGCATATGCCCAGGACGCCCGGAGCCACGACCTCAGTAACCTTGGCCTTCATTGCCCTGGCGCCATAGTCGAAGTCTCCGAAACTATGACTGTAATGAGGATCCAGATTCCCTAGTATCCGATAGACATGAGACGGAACAAGGACAATGTTGCCATTGAAAATCTGACACGGAACAGGAATGGCAGGATCCGGCGTTACAAGCTTCCCCGATTTTGTCCGCCCGCCATAGCTCAATTTTCCTTTTGCATCCTCTGTAGTACCGACCACGATGGACTTGTGCCTGAGAAACTCAGACGTCTCCATAATGCAGGAAAGGGCACCCTCCTTCATCAATGTATCATCATTGAGCCAAAGATAGAAATCCTGTTCATCCGCAGCAGCCGCGTCCCAGGCGGTCCTCATTCCGTGATTCCAGAACAATGAACCGTCACCCTTGATGACATGAGTCTGGGGATAAGTCTGCAGGACAGCCTCAGAAGTCCCGTCAGTAGAACCGTCATCCACCAGATAGACCGAAAAGGAATATGTATCATCCCCTTTCATCGAATCTATCTGACGATAGCAGTTTTCGAGACAGGCCAATGTCTTTTCCCGCCTGTTGTGGACAGTCAGCAGAACAGCTACCTTTTTCATTATGAATCGAGTTTAAGTACAGCCATAAACGCACTCTGAGGCACCTGGACAGTACCTATCTGACGCATACGCTTCTTTCCCTCCTTCTGTTTCTCCAAAAGCTTTCTCTTTCGAGTCACGTCACCGCCGTAGCACTTGGCAGTCACATCCTTACGCACCTGGCGGACAGTTTCCCGGGCAATGATTTTCGCTCCGATCGCAGCCTGGATGGCGATATCGAACTGCTGACGCGGGATCAGGTCCTTGAGCTTCAAGCAGATCTTTCTGCCGAAATCATAGGCACGGTCCTCATGGATAAGCGTGGACAGCGCATCTGCAGGATCACCATTGAGCAGAATATCGAGCTTGACCAGCTTGGCAGGACGATAACCCTTTATATGATAGTCAAATGAAGCGTATCCTTTGGAAATCGTCTTGAGCTTGTCATAGAAATCGAACACGATCTCGGAAAGCGGCATCTCATAAGTCAGCTCCACCCTGTCCGCAGTCACATAATGCTCGCCCATGAGCGTACCCCGCTTGTCGATGCAGAGCTTCATTATAGGCCCGTAGAACTCTGTATTTGTAATAATCTGGGCCCTGATATAAGGCTCCTCGATATGGTCAATGAGAGTCGGCGCCGGAAGACCGGAAGGATTGTGCACGTCAATGCAATCCCCCTTGCTCGTATATACCTTGTACGAAACGTTAGGAACTGTCGTGATGACATCCATATTGAACTCCCTGAAGAGCCTTTCCTGGACAATCTCCAGATGGAGCAGTCCCAGGAAACCGCAGCGGAAACCGAAACCGAGCGCCATAGAAGACTCCGGCTCATAGACAAATGAAGCATCATTGAGCTGGAATTTCTCCAATGTCGAACGCAGTTCCTCGTATTTGTCCGCCTGGACCGGATACATTCCGGCGAAAAGCATCGGCTTGACCTCCTCGAAACCGGCAATGGCTTTCGCGCAAGGCCTTTCCACATGAGTTATAGTATCACCAACCTTGACCTCGGCAGCCGTCTTGATGCCGGAAATGATGTAGCCCACATTGCCGCAGCTCACTTCTTTGGTCGGGCAGAGCCTCATCTTGAGGACACCTACCTCGTCAGCCACATACTCCTGTCCCGTATTGAAGAACTTGACCTTGTCGCCTGCATGGATAACGCCGTTCTTGATCTTATAGTACGCGATGATTCCCCGGAACGAGTTGAAGACCGAGTCGAAAATCAATGCCTGGAGCGGAGCCTCAGGGTCGCCTGTCGGAGCAGGAATCTTTTCCACGATGGCATCCAGAAGCGGCGCCACACCCAGACCAGTCCTTGCAGAAACCTGATACACCTCCTCAGGCTTGCAGCCGAGCAGATCGCAAACCTCATCAGTCACCACATCCGGCCTGGCCGCATCCATATCTATCTTGTTCAGAACCGGAATAATCTCAAGGCCATGCTCAATCGCCTGATACAGGTTCGAAATCGTCTGAGCCTGAACACCTTGCGTAGCATCCACCACCAGCAGAGCCCCCTCACAGGAAGCGATGGAACGGGACACCTCGTATGAGAAATCCACGTGGCCCGGAGTGTCAATGAGATTCAGCACATAGGGTTCACCCTTGTAGGAGTACTCCATCTGTATAGCGTGGCTCTTGATGGTGATGCCCTTTTCCCTCTCCAAATCCATATCGTCCAGCACCTGATTTTCCATCTCTCTTGCACCCAATGTCTGGGTAAGTTCAATGAGCCTGTCGGCAAGGGTACTCTTTCCGTGGTCTATATGAGCAATTATGCAGAAATTCCTTATGTGTTTCATCTGTAATTATTTAGCAGAATCATTGGCCGAAACGGTGTCAGCCTCGTTAAGATACTCGTCCATCTGGGAGCCTACGCTCAGGATATTGACCAATGAGGTCTTAAGTTCCTTGACAGCGTCAGCCGCTCCTCCCTTCTCCAATTCATCTATCAGGTAATAGAGGAACTGGCAGCAGGTCTCGAACTCAGACTGGACATAGTCGTAGAAGTCCATATAGAACTGTGTGGACTGGACAAGTTCACGGCCGAGTTTCAATCCGAGTTCAGCGGCCTTGTCCGGGGCTCCGACAGCAAAATAATCGCTTACCATATTCACCACCATATAATCATTGGTAGTAAAGCCGAGCGGAATGGACTCGAGCGGCCAGACATTGTCCGGCATTGACTCCTGGCATCTATCCAGCACCTTCAGAGCACGCTCCTTGTCACCTGTCTTGAGCAGTGCATTGGCCGTGGACACGAACAGCTCGCGCTGCGGAAGCACTCCGAGGAACGTGTAATAGTTCTGATAATCAACATCATAGTTATCCTTGCGGATATCATTCCATGTATAGACGTTCATCATCTTGTCGTAAAGTTCATCCACATCCACGAGTCCCGGATCAGAAGCAGTTATCTTGTTCTTGAACGGAACCAGCTTGCTGGAATATCCCTCGTACATCAGATACTCGCGCAGTCCGATATTCAAGTCACCGCCCTGGCTGAGCACATTCAGAGGCCTGTCCCATTGATAATTGGAGAGGAAATCCAGAACAAAGAGCTCGGCCTTGGTAATGTAGTTCTTTTTACCAGGAATGGTCAGGATGATTTCATCCGGAATCATATCCGCAAACTTAGGACTGACAATGCCGGACTTGAGAGCATTTTCCTTGTTTACAGGTATGCTCATCTTGCGAGACACTATGTAATCGACCTTCTTGCCGTTTTCCAGAACCAGTTTTGCATCCGGATGCTTGAACACATCCATCACTACTGATATCGGAAGCACCTGGTTACGGTTGTCCGAGATATAGATGAAATCATTGGTACCGTACAGATACTGCGCAGGCCCGACAGTCAGCGGAAGAGGCTTGGACTCGTTGCAGGCCCATTTCATCTGGCCGATATGCCAGTCCGTTCCGAGCAGTGAAGTATTCACGATGCGCACATCCGGACGCACACCTTCGACCTCCTGCGCATACCACAGCGGGAAAGTATCATTGTCCCCGTGCGTAATCAGCACACCCTGAGGTCCGACAGAATTCAGATAGTTCTTCGCCATCTCGACCGATGTCCTTCTGTTGCTCCTGTCATGGTCGTCCCAGTTTTCCGAAGCCATCAGCGCAGGCACGCAGAGACAGGCCAATGTCAATGCTCCCGCAAATGCAGCAGGATATTTCGAGCGCAGGCTCTCGCCCAGCCAGTGGAACAATGCCATTGCACCGAAACCTATCCATATCGCAAACGCATAGAATGATCCGGCGTACGCATAGTCACGCTCACGCACCTGATAAGGTGACTGGTTGAGATACAGGACAATGGCGATTCCCGTCATGAAGAACAGCAGGAAGTTCAGCCAACAGCCTCTCTTGTCCCTTTCGAACTGGAAGAACAGGCCCAGAATACCTAAAATCAACGGAAGAAGATAATAGTGGTTCTTGCCCTTGTTGTGCTTCAGGACATCAGGCGCATTGCTCTGGTCCCCGAGCCTCAACTCGTCAATAGGCTTGATGCCGCATTCCCAGTTCCCATAGAACTTGTCTCCCGGGACAGGGCTGTGTATATCATTCTGCCTTCCGGCGAAGTTCCACATGAAGTATCTCCAATACATCCAGTTCATCTGGAAATCGAAGAAGAAGTTCAGGTTGGCCCCGAATGACGGCTTCTTATAGTCGGCGCCAGGTATCACACGGCCTTTTCCGCCGGTGTAGGACTCGTAGAATTTCACGAATTTCTGGTCGCCGCCGTTCCACATTCTCGGGAACAGCATCTTGCCGGTATTCTCATAAACAGGCTCTGCCGGCCCATCTACATACTTGTATTTTCCGTCCAACGGCGCCCAGTACTTTTTCTCCTCCATGTGATATGGAGCACCGTAATACTGGCCGTAAACCAGAGGCGTGGTTCCGTACTGCTCACGTGAGAGATAGCGCACAAGCGTGAATGCATTGTCCGGCTGGTACTCATTGGTCGGAGGCATCACATTGGAACGGATAACCACTATCGCGAATACAGAGAAGCCGATCACAATGGTTGTGAAGCTCAGCAATACCGTATTCATCAATACTTTGCCTTCTTTGTATGTCTTGAATGCGCCCCAGAAGCAAAGAGCGAGGAGCGCGACCATAAAGAATGCCGCACCGCTGTTGTACGGGAGGCCCAGAACATTGACAAAGAACAGGTCAGCGTAAGCTGCTACCTTAGGAAGGTACGGAATGATTACGAAAAAGAGCAGACCGACTATGACTACGGAAAGCATGAATATGCCCACGTACTGCCAGAAGGTGTAGTGCCCGTCCTCGCGTTTCCTGTAGAAGTACAGGAAGACCAATGTCGGAATCGTCAGAAGGTTCAGCAGATGTACTCCGATGGAAAGTCCCATGAGGAACGATATCAGCAGTATCCATCTGTTTGCATATGGCGTATCCGCCAGCTCGTACCATCTGGTCATCGCCCAGACTACCAAGGCGGTGAAAAGCGACGACATCGCATAGACCTCACCCTCGACTGCGGAGAACCAGAATGTATCAGAGAAGCAGTATGCCAATGCTCCGATGGCGCCGCTGCCGCAGATCAATATCGTCTGGCTCAGGCTCCACTCTCCGTTCTCAGCCGGTTTCCCTTCCAGCCTCTTGGCGAAGAAAACGATGGTGAGATAGAGAAGGAAGATGGTCAATGCGGAACAGAGCGCACTCATGGCATTGACTGCAATGGCGGCATGCGCTCCGTCCGTAAACATTGTGAAGAATCTCGCAATGAGCTGGAATACAGGGTTTCCTGGCGGGTGACCTACTTCGAGCTTATATGATGAAGCGATAAATTCGCCACAATCCCAGAATGAAGCGGTCGATTCTATGGTGGAAAGGTATGTGAAGGCAGCAATGACAAAGACTGCGGCAGCTGTGATACGATTCCAGAATCTGAATTTCTTGTTGTCCATATCCTTAAGGTTCGGCAATATTTCTTATATTTTTGCTTAAAACCACAAATATAAGAAGAAAAATCCTGTTTTCCTTTTCTACCTGAACCTTGTATGCCGAACAGTTTCCTAGTCTTTAAGATTCTTTTGTTGACAATGCTGAATTGAAAAGCAATGACTATGATGCTGAGAAATTCAAGGTAACTCCGCGTGTTTGATTGTACAGAACAATGTTGGTGTGAGCCAATTGCTACTTCAGCAGACTCTCAAGGTCAAAGAACATTAGGACGGTTTCGTCATCCTGCTCAGGCTGGACGAGCAACTTAAAATCACATTTCTGATAGAATCCGACAGCTGAAATATACGCATCGACGGTAATGAAACGACAACCGGTGGAGGGATTTGACGTACAACGGGTCTGGATGTAGTTGATGATTTTTGTCCCGATATCCTGGCCCCTCATTTCATTACTGACAGCGAGACGGCCAATCTTCAGTGCAGGATAGGAAGACCTGCGCTTGGCATTGGGAATCTTACGGGAAAGGTTGTTCCAGATTCTAGGATCAGCAAATTCCCTGTCAACCTTGTCGTTGAGCAGGCTGAAATAAGCGGCTATCTTTCCGGTATCCGTATCCTCCAGGACATAGGTGACAGCCAGAAGTTCTTTGGCAAAAAAGGTTGCATTGGGTGTTCCAGTGGATGTTTCAACTAAAAAACCGTTCAAATCTGCATCAGAGCAGTCGAACGGCTTTGTAGTATCAACTCCTGGACGGAATTTTCTCAGTCTAAGGTTCATAGTACATCAGCAGCACACCAACTACGAACTTCTTCGTAGTTACGGAAGATCTCTTCCCGTTTCTTTTCAGAAAGGGGAACGACATTCTGAGCCGCCATTTCGAAGCGGTAGGCATCCTCGTCATAAAGGACGGGTGTTTCTTTGATAGGCTTTGCCATAATTCGGTTCTCCTTTTTAATTTAACTATTTCTGCATAAGGAATGCAGACCCCTTTGCAAATGTAGCAATTAATTTTCAACGAATTGCAAAAAATGTGCTGAACCTTGTATGCCGAACAGTTTCTTAGTCTTTAAGATTCTTTTTTACAGTAACCATAAAACTGGTACTCAGCAGGCCATTTCCATATCTGTAATTCAATGTTACGCGAGCTTTTCCTATCTTGCCGGGAGCAATCAAATTGAGGTCCTGATCGACTGTAGCGATGAGCGGATCGTCAGAAACAACTGTAATCTTGCTCTTGTCCAAGGTAAAATTCGTCTCAATGTCAGATTCGATGTTGATTTTTTTGGACAATGACAAAATCACTATATATGACGTTTTTTTCATTGTCATCGTGACATTATCAACTTCGACAGGACAGGTTGCAAATTTCCCCTCCAACATAGCCCGTATTTCGGCATTGCCGGCTGCGACAGCCGTCACCTTGCCTTCCGCATTCACGGTAGCGACACTCTCATTGGTACTTAACCATTTGATATCCTGATTTGTAGCATCACTTGGCTGCACGTGCGGAATAAGAGAATATGTATCTCCGGCAGGCAATTTCAATGAAGACGGTTCTATAGTGATTCCGGTCACCGGAACTTCCTTTTTCTCTACAGTGATCTCACATGACGCGCTGAACTCACCGTCCTCGGTCTTTACTGTAACCGTGGCCTTTCCTGCCTTTCTTGCCTCCACATAACCATTGCTGCTGCCCGATGTACTGGTCACGCTGACAACATCAAGATCACTGGTCCACCATTCCACATTTTTATTGGTCGCATTTGCAGGCTCTACAGTAGCTGTAAGTGTTCCTTTATCCCCTTCACGAAGTGTCATAGACTCAGCACTCAACTTGACGCCCGTCACAGCGATGACCTTCTTTTTCACAGTCACCTCACATGACGCACTGAATCCGCCGTCATTGGTCTTCACGGTTATCGTTGCCTTTCCTTCCCCGACAGCAGTCACGAGGCCCTCCTGACTTACGGTAGCCGCACTTTCATTACCGCTTTCCCACACGACACTCTTGTCAGTAGCATTCTCCGGCATCACGATAGCAACCAGGGTCTCAGTCTCTCCTTCAATGAGAGTGGTCGAGGTCTTGTTCAATCCGACTTCTGTCACCGATACGCTTTTATCCTTTTCCTTTTTGCAGGAATAGGTGGTAATCAATGATATGCTCAGAAGGATTGTAAATAATGCAAAAAATTTGTTTTTCATGGTTATTACTTTTATTTAACTCCGCCAAATTTAGGATTATCACAGTACCAATCCAAACAAATCATCTACGTAATTTTACGTATTTTTTTGCTTTTCTATGCGAAAAGTCACCATATCCGCCCCAAATCCGACAAAATGCGCCCGAGTTCAGCGACCTTCCGCGTCGCCTTCTCCTGAAGGAAATTTTTGTCAAGTAAAATTAAAAGCCTAACTTTATGAGTCTTGTGAAGACAACACATAACGGCCAATCAACATTTAAAAATCAAATAACATCTAACAGACAGACAATGAAAAGAATTTTATTTTCGGCAGCATTGACCTGCATCCTGGCAATGGGCGCGACAGCTCAGGAAATCACGAAAGAATGCAAAGAGCGGGCGGCCAAGCTCGTGGAGCAGATGACTCTCGATGAGAAAATCGACTACATCTCAGGTGCCACGGACGGCTTCCACATCAGAGCCATTGACAGGCTCGGCATCCCTGAAATCAGGATGGCTGACGGCCCTCAAGGCGTAAGGAACAACACCAAGAGTACACTTTTCGCCTGCGGAGTAGCCGCTGCAGCGACATGGAACCAGACATTGGCATACCAGATGGGCGTATCATTGGGCCAAGACTCAAGAGCTCGCGGAGTGCACATTCTGCTCGGTCCGGGAGTAAACATTTACAGAAGCCCGTTGTGCGGCAGAAACTTCGAATATATGGGAGAAGACCCGTACCTCGCAGCCCGCACTGCTGTCAATTATATAGAAGGTGTTCAGTCCCAGGGCGTCATGGCCACCATCAAGCATTTCGCTCTGAACAATCAGGAATATGACAGACACCACGTCAGCTCAGACGCAGACGAAAGGACCATCAACGAGATTTACTTCCCTACTTTCAAGGCAGCCGTCGAAGAGGCTCACGTAGGTTCAGTAATGACCAGCTACAACCTCGTGAACAATGTCCACGCTTCAGCCAGTCCGTTCCTCATCAGAGAAAACCTGAAAGGGAAATGGGCATTTGACGGATTTGTAATGTCAGACTGGACCTCAACATATTCCACCCTCGAGTGCATCAAAGGCGGACTCGATCTCGAAATGCCGGGTGCCCAGTACTTCAAGAAGGAACTCATAAAGCCTCTTATCGAGAGCGGAGTCGTGACCGAAGCCGAAATCGACGAAAAAGTCTGCAACATACTCCAGACATTGATAGCATTCGGCTTCCTCGACAGACCGCAGCTCGACAAGAACATCTCCGAGGACAACCAGTACTCACGCGAAACCGCCTACAAGATGGCAAGCGAATCTGCTGTTCTCCTGAAAAACGACGGTATTCTCCCTCTCAAGCCGGGGCGCAGGACCAAGACCGTCATACTCGGCCCTAACGCAGACGTTATACCTTGCGGAGGCGGCAGCGGAAAAGTAAGCCCGTTGTATTCCATCTCGTTGTACGCAGGAATGCAGGAACTCGGAAAGAACTATCCCGTACAGCTCGTGACACCTGACGAGAACGGTTCATACGACACACCGGAGAACGTGAAGTCCATCGAGAGCGCAACTACAGTGATAGTTGTGGCCGGTTTCAACACCAAGACAGAGAAAGAGAACTCGGACAGGACATTCACACTCCCTGAAGGACAGGACGAGCTCATCAGCTTTGCAGCGGCACATAATCAGAATGTAGTGACTGTAGTTTACGCAGGCGGCGGATTCGACATGTCCAAGTGGATGGACAAGGTCAAGGCTATCGTCCTGGGATGGTATCCTGGTCAGGAGGGCGGTCTCGCGCTTGCAAGAATGCTCGCCGGAGAATTCTCCCCGTCAGGCAGACTGCCTATGAGCATCGAGGCGAAATGGGAAGACAATCCTGTCCACGACAGCTATTATCCGAAGGAGAAAGCCGAAAACAAACGCGGATTCACCAACAGATACGTGACATACAGCGAAGGCGTGTTCATGGGCTACAGGGGCTATGACAGACTCGGCACCAAGCCGCTCTTACCCCGCGGATACGGACTCACCTACACCACCTTTGACTACAAGGACATCGCAGTCACACCTAGCGGCGAAGGCTTCGACGTCACCTTCACATTGACAAATACAGGTTCCAAAGCCGCTGCAGAGGTCGTTCAGGTCTATGTCGGCGAGCAGAATCCGACAGTGGCGCGCCCGAAGAAGGAGCTCAAGGGATATGACAAGATCTATCTGAACAAGGGAGAATCCAGACTCGTCACCATCTTCCTGCCGAAATCAGCATTCGAATTCTATGATGTCAATATACACGACTTCCGCGCGAACAACGGCAAGTTCAATGTCATGGTCGGCGCTTCCGTAGAGGACATCAGGCTCAATGCTGAGATAACAAGATAGTGCAGAAAAAACGATGATCAGCGGAACTTCTTGTCGTCTTCGATCATTCCCAAGTAGGATGAATAGCGCTCAGGACTGATTTCACCGTTCTCTACGGCATCTTTCACAGCGCAGCCCGGCTCATGAGTGTGAGTGCAGGGCGTAAAACGACAGTTTTCCGCAGCTTTAAGCATTTCGGGGAAGTAGCTTGCTATTTCCCCTTTTTCCAAATTCACCAGGCCGAAGCCGCGGAGTCCAGGAGTATCGATGACTGCCCCGCCGGAAGCAAGACGGTACATCTCATATAAGGAAGTGGTGTGCTTGCCCTGCAGATGGGCGATGGAAATCTTCCCGATTTTCGGGTCCAGCGACGGGTCCAGAGCTTTTATCAATGATGACTTGCCCACGCCTGACTCTCCGGAGAACAGGCAGACCTTCCCGTCACAAATGCTGCGGAGTTCATCGATGCCCTCTCCAGTCTTGGCGGATGCCTGTACGACACGGTAACCCGCTTTGGTATAGATGTTTATAAAGTTGTCAACAGCCTCAGGAGCCTCTTTTCCATACAAGTCCACCTTGTTCATGACTATGGTGACAGGAACTCCGTAAACCTCGCAGGTCACCAGCATCCTGTCCAGGAAAGGCAGCTTTATTTCAGGAAAATAGAGCGTCACCACCGCAAACGCCATATCGATATTGGCAGCGATCACATGCGACTGTCTGGACAGGTTCGTGGACTTCCTTATGACATAATTCTTCCTGTCCAGCACCTCGGTAATGAGGGCAGGATGTGTCAATGTTATGTCTGCCGCATCGTCCATATCCGTTTCGAAGCGCACCCTGTCACCTACCGCGACAGGATTCGTGGCCTCGCTGGATTTCAGGCGGACACGGCCTTTCAGGACTGCCGGAAAAGGATTCCATTCAGGCAGCAATGACAGCATGAAATGACTGCCCGCATTTTTCACTACAGTTGCTTCTCCGGTCATAATCGCAAAACTCAACAGTCTTCCCAGATGTAGATCTTGTCCCCACGACGAAGCCTTACCGGAATCTTGCCTTCTGCATTGACAGAAGCGCCGGCACGGCTTTCGACAGAGTCACCGGCTGAAACATCACCCGGAGCAGAGGTTATCTCGACCTCACCATCCCTGACACCGGGATTTTCCGGCACGATGGCGACAGAACATCGGACACCTTTCACGGCTTCCTTTGCAGGCTTCAGAGCCACACGCAAGTCATTGACAGTAAACTCAATAACTCCGGTAGTCGCGCCCGTAGCCATACAGTGGGCACCGACCTTGAGCGGCACAGATTCCACGGCGATTTCAGCGACACCGATACGGTCAAACCAGTTCGTCACCTTGCCGCAATACACTTTCTTCCTCGTGGCGGAGCTGCCGTAAACCGAACTCCATTCGCCCAGGCGCGCACCCTGATAGTATCCGTCCCAGAAGCCCCTGTTGAACACCTCGGAGAGTTCCGCCTTGAGAGACGCGGCGAACTCCGGAGTATAAGTCCCGTCACAGACAGCATCAGCCGCCTGACGGTAACACTGGGCACAACGCTTCACATATTCTGCCGAACGTGCCCTGCCCTCTATCTTGAAGACCTTGACACCCGCGTCTATGATCTTGTCCATAAACTCGATGGTACACAGATCCTTGGGGGACATTATATATTTGTTGTCAATGTTCAGGCTGTTGCCGGTTTCGAGATCGGTGACCTCATAACCGCGACGGCAGAGCTGATAGCAGGCTCCGCGGTTTGCCGAAGCGCCATAAGTCTGGAGACTGAGGTAGCACTTTCCTGAAATGGCCATGCACAATGCCCCGTGAGCGAACATCTCTATACGGACAAGTTCTCCTGACGGGCCCTTGATGCCGTCCCGCAGGATGGTCTCGTAAATGTCCTTCACCTGATTCAGATTCAGCTCCCTGGCCAGGACAACCACATCCGCAAACTGGGCATAGAAGCGCAGCGCCTCCACATTGGAAATGCTCAACTGTGTGGAAATATGCACCTCCATACCTATCTGACGGCAATACATTATCGCAGCCATGTCCGAAGCGATGACCGCGTCCACGCCGGCCGCCTTCGCCGCATCCAATGCCTTGTGAGAAGGTTCAATGTCTTCCTGATAAAGGACAATGTTCAATGTCAGGTATGTCTTGACGCCATATTGCCTGCATATTCTGACAACCTCCGCCAGATCTTCCGGCTGGAAATTATTGGCAGAATGAGAACGCATATTCAGATTGCCGACCCCGAAATATACAGAGTCAGCACCACCCTCAATGGCTGCCATCAGACATTCAAAATTGCCGGCAGGCGCCATTATCTCCAATTCCTTCTTTTCCATTGACCTTAATTGTTTCTTCCAACCAACTTGTCCGCGAAGCGCTTGAGCATCTCGAAACGCACTTTTCCGAGATTCAGGCTTTCCACCGACTGCAGAGCGTCATCGGTAAGGCTGACTATTTCATTCTGAGCCATTTCATCCACACCGAGACGAGTATATATTGACTTGACGGCCGCTATTTTGGCTGCTTTTTCCTCCGGAGTGTCCACCGGCATTGACAATGCCTTTTCCATTTCTTCCGGTGCGAGCGAGCAGGCCTTGATGGTGAGCCAGCATTTCTTGTTGTTCACAATGTCGCCGCCGATAGGTTTTCCGAACACTTTCTCGTCACCGAAAGCATCGAGCCAGTCGTCAGCTATCTGGAATGCCAGACCGAGCGAATAACCATATCTGTAGAGATTTCCTGACGCCTCGTCATCTGCACCGCCTATGACCGCGCCCATCTTCGCCGCACATGCGATAAGCACGGCGGTCTTGAGCCCGATCATACGCATATACTGGTCCATCGTGACGTTCTCCTCATGCTCGAAATCCATGTCATACTGCTGACCTTCACAGACTTGCGCAGCCGTGTTGTTGAACAGTTTCAGGACCTTGCCGAGCACCTCCTCCGGAGCCATGGACACGCGGCGGTAACTGTCGATGCACATCACGTCGCCGGAGAGAATCGCGCCGTCTTCGCCCCATTTGGTCCAGACAGTAGGATTGCCCCTGCGCAGCGGTGACTTGTCCATGATGTCATCATGTATCAATGTAAATGTATGGAACACTTCGAGTCCCGCAGCAGGCTGGAGAATACTGTCGTCAAATTCATCCTTGAAGAGAGAATACGCTGTAAGACAAAGCCTTGGACGAAGCCTCTTGCCTCCGCCCTCTATCATATATCTCAATGGGTCGTAGAGCCCTGCCGGCTCTCTGGAGAAACTGATTTCCGAGAACAATTCCCTGATGATCCCGTCTATCTGCATTTCGCTGATCATAACACCAAATTTTTCACGAAGTTAGCAACTTTCGAGAAATAATCTGTGTCATCCTGAGGAATCTTTATTCGTTGCGGTACTGGCTTGGCGTAAGACCCGTATGCGACTTGAAGAATTTGTAGAACACCGACTGGTTCGGGAAATTCAGTTTAGACACTATCTCCTTTATGGAGAGGTCGGAATATTTCAGCATATTCTTCGACTCGAGTATCACGAAAGAGTCAATCCACTCCGGAGCTGAACGCCCGCTTACAGTCTTTACCAGTTTTGACAGATATTTAGGTGTCAGGCAGAGTTTGTCGGCATAGAATGCCATGTTCCGCTCTGTAGTATGGTAGTCCGTGACAAGACGCAGGAACTGGTCATATACATTCTTGGCCTTTGCAGAAGGAGCCTGCGGTTTGCGCTCCGCCTCGGAAAGACGGTCAGCCCATATTGACCCCAGGAAATAGGAAATGGACGAAACCAGCGAGCCTATCGCCTCCTTCTTGTTCGGGATGGAGGTGGCGAGAATGGTGGAGGCGAGCTGGAGATATTCCTTGCAGACAGAGCGCTCCATGTCATTCAGCTGGATGCACGGATTGTCCAGTAGGGCGACGCTTTCATTGAACAGCCTGTTGAAATCGAACCTGACACCTGTCATGAAAGACTTGGACATCGCCACGATGATGAAATGAAGGTCTTTATTGTCGCTTTCGACCTCAGGGACACGGATGATGTTGCCTGGGACATTCAGTACCAATGAATTCTCTTCTATCTGGAAAGAATCCAGGTTCACATCCAGCCGGATACGTCCTTTCTGACAGAAAATCAGCATATAGCCGTCGAACCTGAAAGGATACTGGAACATCTTCAGCTCGTCGTCATACTTCAAGTCCGCTATGAGAAGATCATCGCCCAAACCTTTCCCGGGCATTTCCGGGAACATATCCCTGAATTTCCGGATACTTATATTATGTAAAACGTCCTGCTGTATCATGATATTGAATTACCTTGGTGCAATTCTGCAAATATACTCACTTTTTGCAAAAAATCGTTTTTTTCGACCAAAATAACAATATCCAAGCTAAATTTAATCAAAAACCGTACAATATAGCAACCTTTTTGTATCATCACCCCTGAGGATTCCGGTGCCGGGGCCTGCAAGAGTGGGCACTGGACAGCGATGGGTGGCGCGTTGACGGTTCCGACAAGGAGTATGACATCAGCACATTAGATGCGAAAGAACACTATGATACCCTTTTCTTCAAAGAACGCTGGGCCCCCACACCGATGTCGACGGGTGAGACACTGGAGCAGCGCCTCATCGTAACCTCCTCCTTTAAGTACCAGGATTATGGGTCAGGGGGAAAACCCTGTGTATTATGCATTCCTCTACTACCGAGT
>ENA-OPIV01000003-OPIV01000003.1-human-gut-metagenome-genome-assembly--contig:-NODE-3-length-78604-cov-5.002965_pt1 | contig 78604 bp, 61 predicted proteins | sample MGYA00241408_ERZ501646 | MGnify/ENA primary metagenome ERZ501646 (study PRJEB25962, sample SAMEA2042368) | human gut metagenome | biome: human gut; feature: human-associated habitat; material: faeces...
AAGCTCGTCGGGGCTGACTGCTCAGCCCCTATTCTTATGGATTACGCAAGCGAATTTTGATAATTTCTCGAAAAAAAAGCATCCGCCCTAATTACAGCGAACATAATCGTAACTAATTTCGCTCTAACTGCATTCAGAACCGACATCTTATTTTTTCCCTCTTCGACCTTTCTGTCATAATATTTCTTCAATGGACTATTTTTCACTTGTGAAACAGATAGTGCCGCCATATGTAGCAAATGCTTGATGCTCTTGTCAGCCCTATTAGATACTCTATTTTTAGAACGTTGGCTACTTCCTGACACATAGACGAACGGAACAACTCCTGCATGACAGCAAAACTTCCTGGGATCAGTAAAAGAAGTGAAAGCATCTGTTTCCATGATCATCTTCAGTGCAACACGTTCCCCAACTCCATCCACAGACATGAGTAAATCCATTTGATGAGCAATGACAGGTGCTTGATTTATAAGTTCTTTTATTTCAAGGTCTATTTGTGCTATGTAATCCGTAAATGTATTGATAATCCCTTCAACTCTATTGCATTTAGCAATATATATTGAGTGTTCCATATAGTCTACCTGATCTTTTAGCTGGGATTGATATTTAGCCCTATCTGCAACAAGCATACTGCGTTCTGTTGATAAGTTTTTGAGTTTTTGTATTATAAGCTCTGATGCGGTATACGGTTGTAGGCAATCATTATATCTTTCTGCATACATTGCTATTCGGCAGGCATCTATTTTATCATTTTTGCCACGAGGTATTCCATGACAATATTTTATTTTAGCTGCATCTTCCAAACATAAGTAGACTCCTATACTTTTTGTTGCACAGACCAAAGGATAGGTATATTGCCCTGTATGTTCCGCACAGACAACCAAACTGTCCTCAGAGAGGAAAAATTTCTCAAACGTTCTTGTTAACCAAGATTTAATAGAGGATAGATCATTAGGAATAACATCATAAAGGATGTCCTTACCGTTACTCCTTAAACATAAATCCAATTTTTTCTTACTCACATCAACTCCTAAATAAAAAACTTTCATACTTTTGTTTTTGAACATTAAACAAAAAAGAAAGGACCTGAACTTGACCTAATAACCTTAAACAGGTTTACTGAAATTCTTATATGGGTTTGAGTTCAAGGAAGGAGCAAAAGGACCGAATAGGGACTTAGACTTGACTTCTATTGCCGCTGATGGTTTTCCTTTTGCTTTCCTTTCAATATCAATTCAAAGATAAATATTTTGATGCTGCAAATCTAAGGTTGCCGCATGGCGTTCCCTCCGCAGGAGCTATTATGGCTTTTCAGACTTGAATCCATCGACATATGGCTTTTCTTGAGAGACTACCGCAAAGGCTTGCCTTACGAGTTTGTTGGCGACTGCAACAACCGCCACTTTTCCCGGCTTGCCGTTAGAACGCAATCGGTCAAAACATTCCTTGCATTCGGCATTGCATCGCAGAGATGCCATGGCAGCTATATAAAGCTGACCACGTAAGGAAGAATCACCGTTGCGATTGATGTGACCTTTGACATTGACTGACGTACCGGATTGTTGGTAAGTAGGAGATAAGCCCAAGTATCGGGTGAGTTGCTTGGCATTATCAAAGTACGTGAAGCCTCCCGTAGCCATTATCAAGGCTGCCGCCAGCGTGACACCGATACCTTTGATAGAGATGAGCAAGTCCATCTGTTTCTTGTACTCGCATTGTGCCAAAACCGCCAGTTCCTCCTCCAAGTTCTTGACTTGCTTTTCAAGGAAAGCGATTGTCTTTTCAATAGCTTTCTTGCACTTGGGGTCGAAGAAGGGAAGTGCTTCCATGGAACCTTTCAAGTTACGGGTGGCTATAAGTTGCTTCTTGAGTTGACGTATGACTGTCCGTTTCTGCTTCAAGGTGAGAATGGCATCGCTACGAAGCCTATAAGGGGCAGGCTGCATCTTCTCTCCGTAAAGAGCTATCAGACGTGCATCCGTTTCATCCGTCTTGGTGACGGAAAGCATCACACGGGCGAAATTCTTTATCTTGAGAGGATTCTCCAAACTGACAGTGATTCCCACTTGCGAAGATGCTGGTCAAGGCTTATCTTCAATTGCGAGATGTCAGTATAAGAGCTTCCCGTCAAATCCAGATGCAGGACGGGATATTCCGTCCAGTTCTTCTCCAGAGACTCCATCGCAAGTCCCTCGAAAAGTTCTTTCCTTCCACTGAAGTATGACTCCATAGTAGATACGAGCAGACTCTTTCCGAATCGTCTCGGACGACTCAGAAAATAATACTGTCCAGAGGCTGCCAACCTATATATCAAGGCTGTTTTATCCACATAGACAAATCCTCCGGTGCGAATCTTTTCAAAACTTTGTATTCCTATCGGGTACAACATATTCCGTCCTCCGTATTTGTTCCGCTTTTACAAAGGTAACGTTTCTGCCCGAAAATAAGAAGCTGTTTGAAAATTATTGAAAAACCAGCCTCTGTTGAAATCTTGCAGAGGTTGAGAAATCCCCTAGCTCAAGACATATTGATTTTTCGACATTTATATTCGCAGTCATTACATAAAACATGTAACATAATATATGTAACACAAATCATGGAACAGCTGAAGAATCCATTCGTAATCTACGGATACAAGGGAGCAGAGTATTTCTGTGACAGAAAAAAAAGAGACTGAAACGCAACAAGGAACATGAGCCAGTTCATACAGTTTCTGGCGAAGACGGTGGTTGGACAAGTCGATACATTTTCCCAAGCGACATTAAGAAAAGTCACGTCATACTTTTCCAACTACCGGCCTACCGTTTCATTCGACGAGCTGACCGGAAATAAAAACTGCGCATCCCCAATTAAAAGTCACGGAGATGCGCAATGTCATACAACGCCGGTTCCTCATTAGAGAGAGAACATCATATTATGATGTCACTCTTCGCCGAAGAAATCATCAATATCTGGCTCTTTCTCATCAACGTCTTGATTCGGATACATCATATCCCTACAGTCATCTATCTCATCATCACTGAAATACACATCATCCGTAACAATATTATTCTGATCAGCAACTTCCTGGACCAAGTTCAGCACTTTACGAGCAGACTTTTCAAGAGAAGATGCATCATAGCCATATTCCCCGTTAGCGCAATCCTCCATCACTAACTCCGCAATATCATTGATTTCATTCAATTCATCAAGAAGCGCTCGACTGTCAATTCTATCAGGTTTCGTCTGAAGCAACTCTTCAAGACGGGCAATGTACTCGTTCAGTCTCTTTTTCATTTTATTAGTTATTTGGTTGATATACTAAAATTCTCCAATTATCAGGAAGAAATATTTCAGCTTTTGTATAATTTAATTTACTGTTTCCTCTAAATTGTCCACCATCTTCTGCTCCTGCTCCTTCAAGCCAGTCACCTAATGCATTCCACGGTGTGCAATTGTAGCAACCAGAAAATAGAGCAGTCACTCTATGGAGATTTTTACAATTTTGAAACATATCATAATAACATCCATTCAAAAGTGTCAATGTCGGTAGAATCGGAGAAGATGTTAAAGAATTGCAACTACTAAACATAGATTTATAGCAGTTTTCTTTAAGAACAACTGCAGGAAGTTCCGGGGCAATCTTAAGAGATTCGCAATCAGCAAACATCAACAAATACCAGCCGTATGCGAGATTCTTTACAGGAAGCTCTGGAGCGGTTGTTAATGAGTTACAACTTATAAACATACCCGAGTAACAGTTTTTTGCAAGTGTAGTTGCGGGAAGCTCAGGCGCAGTTGCAAGAGATTCGCAACCGTTAAACATGCCGCCATAACAATCATCCGCAAGTGCGGCTGCCGGTAATCTCGGCGCAGTTACCATAGATTCACACCTGTAAAACATGCCGCTATAACACCATTTTGCAAGAGTAGTCGCAGGAAGTTCCGGGGCAATTGTTAGTGATTTACATTTCCCAAACATACCTTTATAGCAATGGCTTGCAAGGTTCGTTGCTGGAAGCTCAGGCGCAGTTGTCAAAGCATCGCAAAGGTAAAACATTTCGTAATAGCAGGAATCAGCAAGAGACAATGCTGGGAGACTCTTGGGACCATCCAACAAAGCTTCACATCCATAAAACATTGAGTTATAACAATTTGGAGCAAGAGTAGCCGCAGGTAGTTCGGGAGCAATTGTTAGCGATTTACATTCCCAGAACATGCGTTCATAGCAATGGTTTGCAAGATTCGCTGCTGGAAGTTCAGGCGCGGTCGTTAATGAGTTGCATCTTCTGAACATGTTTGCATAGCAATAGTTTGCAAGATTCGTTGCAAAGAGTTTTGGGGCACGCTTTAACGAAGAGCAGTTTTCAAACATATTGATATAACAGGAATCAGCTAAAGATAATGCTGGAAGGCACTCAGGCGCGTTTATCAATGCTTCACATCCTGAAAACATTTTTCTATAACAGTTTGCGGCAAGTTCTGTTGCTGGAAGTTCAGGTGCTGTTTCTAGCGACTTACATCCTGCGAACATTGACTCATAACACTGCTTTGCCAATGAGATTGCCGGAAGTTTAGGCGGCTCCTTCAGTGATTTACAACCAGCAAACATAGACTCGTAGCAATTTGGGGCAAGATTTGTCGCAGGAAGGTCTGGAGCGACCACTAAAGTGTGGTAATTGCCGTCGAACAACTTTCTAAAACGTTTTTCAGGCACATTAAGGATATCTTTGCGATAATCCAGCAATTTCATGATATTTCCGCGACAGGAAACCCTGTCCCCGGCAAAAGAAAAACTTCCTTTGTAGAGCGTTTCGTTAATTCCTCTTAAAAATAATGGAGACTCTCTAGTGAATTCTATAGCGAATTTTGGATCGTGACGATACCAGGTAACACGATCATGTGAATATTCCAATGGAATAATATTTGGATAAGAATTAGAAGTAAAAGTGAGACAGGTTGACCCTTCCGAAAAAAATGTCAAATATGGGCAATATTCGAATGAAGCTCCTGCATCTTTCTGAAGCAGACGGGTGAACACTGATCTTTCTATGGCTGAAGATGACGGTATCACTTTTTCCGCCTCTTTTCCGTCTCGTGTCAGGAACTTCATCGTGACCCCTTGGCTGAATTCGACTGGAGGGATAACTGCATAATAGCTTTCTCCGACCGCAAATGTACCTCCATCAGGCGCAACAACGCTTATCGAAGGTTTCCCATACTTTATCGATCTCACGACAGGTATTCCGTTTTTGTCAAATGAAATGTCTAGAGTTCCATAAAGTTTGTCTCCGTCATTGTTTGTCAATACGACTTCATATATCCCGTCGTTAGCGACTGTAAACTTTATGCCTCCGCAGACGTTATAGAAAGTCATAACATTCGATTCTGATTTAGCTACACTTATGAACAGGCTGTCCGCAAAAGATCCAGCTTTTGCAATTTGCTTCGATGGCAGATTCGTCGTAATACTGTAGCCGTCGCACGTGTTATTTTTATTGTATGGATATACAGCCCAATAAGTGCCAGACACCTCATTTGGTATATTGTTTCCCTTAAATATTGCCTCGGAGGTTTTCCCCGTATGACTAGACGTCAGCTTATATCCGCCATCCTTTCCACTTCCCACAAAAAGGCTGATCGCATCACCATCCGTCCACACTATTGAATTATCGGCCTGCAATTCCGTCTTTGTGAGCTTAGTGTCCTCTCTGGTCGCATATATGCTGAATGTATCATCATAAACAAGTTCAAGCTGTTCACGCATACAGCCTTCCATCATGCACCCACAGATGCCGATGATTGAAAGTATTATAGTTCTTTTCATGTTTATCACCATTCTTTTTCAACTACGCCTTCATGCCCACCGTTGATATCTTTTCTTTTTACAGTAATTTGACATTCAGCTGTTTTGCCACCATCTTCCGATGTAGCCTTCACCGTAGCTCTTCCTGGTTTCAGAGCCTGAACTATGCCATTATTGACATTGACGATCGAGGCATCGGAGCTTGTCCATATCACGTTCTGGTTCGTGGCAATGTCAGGATAGACCTCGGCTATTAGAGTCTCGCTCTCGCCTTCCGTTATGGTTAGACTGCTCTTGTTCAGCCTAATGGATGCGACCTTGGCGATAACCGTCACGTAACATTTATCATATTTACCACCATCATCAGTTGTTACATAAACCCAAGAATTTCCAGGATAGCGAGCTAATATAGTTCCGTCTTCATCGACCTTGGCAACAAAAGAGTTATAGCTAAACCAAGAATTTTTCTTGTTTGCAGCATTGGTGGGATATATATTCGCAATTAACGTTTCTTTGTGGCCATGTTCTATCACTAAGGTGTTTTTGTTCAACTTTATAGACTCCACATGAACAACATCCACCGTCACCTTACATTCAGCCGTCTTGCCTCCGTCGGCAGTCGTGACTTTGATTGTCGTCGTGCCTGCCTTAACAGCCTTGACGGTGCCGTTATTCACTGTCGCGACCGAAGGATCACTGCTCGTCCATGTCACATTCTTGTTCGTGGCATTGGATGGATAGACTGTAGCTGTAAGAGCTCCGCTGTCACCCTCGGTCATAGTCAACGCGCTCTTATTTAGCGTTACAGATGTTACGCTGACAGTCTTCGCTTTAACGGTGACCTGACATTCTGCGGTCTTGCTGCCGTCGTCAGTCGTGACCTTAATTGTGGCTGAACCTGCTTTAACAGCCTTGACGGTGCCGTTGTTCACTGTCGCGACCGAAGGATCACTGCTCGTCCATGTCACATTCTTGTTCGTGGCATTGGATGGATAGACTGTGGCGGTAAGAGTTCCGCTGTCGCCTTCGGTCATAGTCAGGTCGTTCTTATTTAGATTTACTGATTCGACCTTGACGACCTTTGCCTTAACTGTCACTTGACACTCAGCAGTTTTGGCGCCGTCATCAGTTATCACCTTTATTTTCGCCTTGCCCTCCTTCATCGCCTGAACTATGCCAAGGCTGCTGACGTCAGCAATAGAGATATCACTGCTTGACCATATTACTCTTTTATTGTCAGCATTGTATGGAGACACTGTGGCCTTCAAGACCTGACTTTCCCCCTTCAATTAATGTAAGTGCATCAGTACTAAGACTAACGCCTGACACTCTTATTACAGCTGGCTCAGCAGGGCTTTTTTGACAGGATGGCAACATGTAGGCTAAAATAAGAACAGCGCAAACAAGAACCTTCCTAAAAAATGATAATTTTAATTGTTTCATGTCAATCCGTCATATTTTTCGAATTCAAATTTTCTCCAGCGCCCCGATCAGTTTCGCAGCGACATCATTCGCGTCGGTGGAGGATGTGCAGATATCGGCAATGCAGTCTTTCATGCCGTCGATTTTGTCCTTCATTCCTATTCTGACCAATGTCCTTTTCAGCAGATCCGGATTCTTGTCACGATTGCTGAATTTGAACACCACATGCTGGTCATCAGACGGAAGGATATCGAAATAGAGATTGCCCTCATCATCGCCGGTGGATTCGCACACGAGCGTCTTCCAATACCATATTCTGGTCGTCCAATGATTCAGTGCGGCCGCCCCGGCATTGCCTTGAGAGGCAAGCGCTTCATCGACAGCTTTTTTCCACAGTGTCGTGCGATGGTTGGCCTGAATCACATTCTGCAGATATTCAATTCTATCGACAATGAATTTCTGCAGGCCTGGATCCTGACCGAGAGCCTGACCGAGATTCCCTTCCTTGATATCATCATACTGCGCCGGAAGAAACTTCCACCACGAGCCATAAGACCGATAACCGCCATTTGACCATTTAAGCGCCTTGGAGAAATCGGAATCCGGGCCATAGCTCGCCTGAATATAATAGTGCTCTTTATAGAATCCCAGACTTATAACTCCCGGATTCCCGTTTATCCTGGACTTCATGACAAAGCATGTTTCTCCACTCCAATTATCATTTATCTGCATGGACCAGCCTGAATTATCCCACATTGTCAATGCTGATTCCCATATACTTACGCCTGATTCAGCCTCTGCAGGAGTAAGGTCGCCGCCGATATCATCAGAATCCGTTTTCACATGAAAAGCGGCATTGAAATTCTTAATCGTCTCCTCCTTTATAGTATCTGAAAACCTTACATCAGAATATTCAAGATCATTCCTCAAAGCATCTACAATAGAGAATAATCCTTTCAGAAGATCGGTTTCACCGACGCTGGCCGAGTTTTCCTGCGGGCACACACTATTCACAACTTCATTTACAGCTTCGCTCACATTCTTGATATTCTCCGGCTTGCATAGCATTGCCACAAGTGCTGTCTGATATTGCAGTTCCTTCTTTTCGTCATCAGTCAGCGAGCCATCCTTGACCGCATCGTACAGCTTTCCGAGAAAAGTCTGATAAACCTTTAGTTTCTCTTCGAATATCTTGGCGTTGCGCTGCAATGTCTTTTCCTGATTCGTCTGTCCCTGAAGCAGGATGCACGTCACTACTGCCGTGAACAGCACGCCGAATATTGCGCCCATAATCTGTCCCGGAATCTCTTTACCCGTAAAGATGTGGAAAAAAAGAGCAATGAGACATACTCCAAGCGCACAAAACAGCACCAATGAGAGAAAGCCACTATTCTCTACAATATAGTTCCACTGTTCTTTGAAAAATTCTCTCATTCTCATAATACAGTCTATCTAACTGGACGCGGGCTCCCCATTCTCTTTCCGAATTTATCAAACGTGTACAGGTAAGGTCCTCTCCTCAAGATAAAATCATCGCCCGTAATAGAGACAAAAGTTCCGAAACTAGACGACAATGTCGCAATTCTCTCCCCAAATTCATTGAAAATATAATAGAAAGAACCCCTGAACAGGATAAAAAAGGTGCTGCTCCATCCGAGAAGTTCTCCGGCGGTGTCCGCCATAGTCTTGAATTTTCTCCCTCTTTCATCGAACAGGTCGTAGAATGACCCTCGACGTTCAATACTTGAAATAGCCATATCATCACATTTTAAATAGTTAGACTCTTTATTCCGACACCAAGAATCATTTTGGCGAATTCAAGACCGGTAATGAGACGCACCCCTTTCTCATCAGCAAGCTGTTTGGCATCATCGCTATAGTCATCACAGGAAGAAATCACCCACATCTGATTCATGAAATCCTTTACATGATACTTTTCCGAATATGACGTAATCTGCCTGACGGCCCAGTCGCCGGTATATCCATCATGCTTCTTCACCTGGACCATGACGGTAGTTTCAAGAGAATCGAAATGCGCGATGAGATCGGCATCCCCCTCTTCCGTAGGGCAGCTGTTCTTGGCCGGCTTCTCGACATCCGCACCGATGGTCGTAAGATACCATTCCACCAGGGATTCAAACTTCATATCATGCAGGAGATTCCTGACAAGGTCCAGCACAGGTCCGGCAACAGCATTTTCAATTTCCGCTTTAAGGTTGACAGGTTTTCTGCGGTGCCAGTCAGAGATGGCGATATCAACCTCATCGGCGACTTCCTCCGACAGGGCAGCATTGGTACTGCGGTTCTTCATCGCCGAATAAAGAAGCTGCGGAGCATATTCCGAACGCGGAATGCCGGTAGCCAGCAGTTCGACCTTCCGGTAGAACCCCATATCGACGATTTTTCCGTCAGACGTATATAAATATCTGTCACCGGAAGTATTACAGGTCAGCCTGTTGCCGTGGTCGTCAGTCATCAGATCCATATCAATGGTCTCGTTCGTCAATACCCTGTCATCTGCTATCCGGCAGACACTGAAAGTATCCCATATCGGCACCACCACGACATCACCACGTTTCATCTGCACGATGAACCTATAAAGGCTGAACCGGCTGCGGCCCAAGCCGTAAGAAGCTTCCTGCATCAATGAATCAAGGGCAGAAGCACCTTCAGCCAGAACCGCCTCGACAAACTTTTCATAGGAGAAATCACACCATCCTATAGAAAGATAATGGTCATCGGAGTCATTGCCGTTGCCGAAAAACAGATGTTGAGCATAAGGAGATGCGTTTTCTCCGCAGGTTATGCGGTGCATCCAATAGTTGTTGGTCATAAGCGCGCCATTTGCATTACAATATGTGCTGCCGCAGAGGCCTGTTCAAGAACAGGAACAGGCCTTCAAAACAGTTCGGTAAAGTTAGGCTAAATAACGGGACAGGTCAAGTTCATTTTGGTCCATATCACTTCCAGCCGGAAATCTCACCGCCTATGTCCATGCAGATTTTTGACGGATCACGGGACAAGGTGACATTGACAGTATGCCCGACACCGGACTTGAAATCAATTCTCCCGTCAAGCAAATAAGATGCTCCGCCTGTGATCACCTCCACAAGCGGCTGCCGGTGCATCACGTTCTGCGGGACCACGATTGCCGCATAACGTCCTACATATTCCCGACATGCCGTAATGCTGCGGGCGGCAGCCCGGCTGTCCTTTACTACAACTCCGGTTCCAAAGTCAATGACGGCGTCAGTCACCACATTATGGACCCGCACCACGATGTCGTCAGACAAGTCCCCTTCGAAATCACTGCCCTTGACCAGATTTTTGACAATCCTGCTCATCCTGTGGCTGAACTGGAGTTTGACTTTCTGCGGATAGCTCACACCCGAAGCCTTCGCCCAGAGGAAATCAGAAGCCTCATAGCCGCCAAGCTCCGTTTCCGTTCCAGGGTAACATACAATGCAGCCAAATGTTTTGCCAAATCTCATGATTTTATCCAGTTTTGGCGAAACATTTGCTTTATGTTTTGCCAAATCGAATAATTTTTCTTAGTTTTGGCGAAACATTTAACAAGTTATGCCACTCATCGGAAGGAAAAAAGAGGTAGCTGAACTTGAACGCTACTACAATCAGGACAATGCTGTGTTCATTGCCGTATATGGCCGACGTCGCATAGGCAAGACGTTTCTTGTCAACGAATTCTTCAAAAACGACTTCGCATTCAAAGTCACGGGCGTATCACCCGCAGAATACGAACGGAAACAGTTGACCCATATCCAGCTTGCGAACTTCAATCTCGCATTGAACCATCATTCCGGCAAAGTATTCCCAGCACCGTCAAATTGGATGGAAGCCTTCAGTCAGCTGATAGAATATCTTGAAACCGGAAAAAAGAAGAAACGTCAAGTCGTATTCATAGATGAGCTTCCGTGGATGGACACCCCATATTCCGGCTTTCTGACAGCATTCGAATGGTTCTGGAACAGTTGGGGCTCAAACTGCCGAAACTTGATGTTGATAGTATGCGGATCTGCTACTTCCTGGATTGTAAACAAAATAATAAACAGTAGAGGAGGCCTGCATAACAGACTGTCCGGGAAGATTTTCCTATCTCCATTTGATCTGAAGGAATCGGAACAGTTCTATGAAAGCAGGGGAATCATATGGGACAGATATGAGCAGTTGCAAGCCTATATGGTATTTGGCGGAGTTCCCTATTACCTGTCCTTACTCCATAAGGAAGAAAGCCTGACACAGAACATAGACAGGCTGTTTTTTTCAAAGGACGCAATTCTGGCAAATGAATTCGAAAATCTTTTCAATGCATTGTTTGACAATTCGAAGGATTATATCCGGACGATAGAGCAATTATACAAGAACAAGGCAGGACTTACCAGAAATGAGATCGCACAAAAACTGGGAGCCTCTTCCGGAGGAGGCCTCTCAAAGATGATTGATAATCTGGATAAGTGCGGTTTTATTGAAGGAATATCGAATGGTATAAAGTCTAAAGATAAAATATATAAGTTGGTTGACTACTACTGCCTATTCTACCTCAACTTTGTGAAAAACAATGATTTCTATGAAACGCACTATTGGTCTAAAATAGCTAATACTCCTGCCCATAACTCCTGGTGCGGTTTTTCTTTTGAACGGATTTGCTTTTCACATCTGGAGCAAATAAAGAAAAGTCTCGGCATCTCCGGAATATTGACCAGAACATACGCTTGGCGAAGTCATGTCTCCAAACCTGCCGCACAAATAGATATGCTGATAGACAGGGAGGACAGAGTCGTGGACGTGTGCGAGATGAAGTTCGCTTCAGCAGAATATTCAATAACCAAAGCCGAAAATGAAAAACTGCGAAATCGCATCGAGGCTTTCCGTTCCGAATCCGGAACAAAGAAAGCAATACACCTGGTAATGATTTCTCCTTATGGAATACACAGCAACTTATATTCGGGTAACGTCACAAACCAGGTAACGATGGATGCGTTATTTGAATAAGGTGGAAGATTTTTACTCCCGGCGGGACTCTGGAGACGCTTACCGATCATCTGGCATTGCAAATGAGAATTAAATGAGTATCTTTGCAACAGTAGTAAATTTTACGACCGTAAAAATTTGTGCGATATGAAATTCTACGATAGGACTGAGCAGATTCAAGAGCTGCGAGACATTAGAAAAAAGGCATTTGAAAAACATTCAACACTTACCGTTGTAACTGGACGAAGACGTATTGGAAAGACGACTCTCATTGAAAAAGCAATGGGAGAAGGAGCGTATGTTTACTTCTTTGTCGGTAAAAAAAGTGAGGCCATTTTATGTTCAGAATATGCAGATGAGATCCGCACAAAATTAGGCATATTCGTACCCTCAGGGATAGCTTCCTTTAAGGACATCTTTGCATTGCTGATGGAAGCCGGCACATCAAGACAGTTCACATTGGTAATAGATGAGTTCCAAAATTTCATGGACGTCAACGACTCAGTATATAGCGACATTCAGAACTTCTGGGATAAATATCGTCTGAAAAGCCATATAAATATGATAGTGTGCGGCTCTGTGTATTCACTTATGGAAGAACTCTTCAAAAACAGAAAAGAGCCTCTCTACGGACGATGCGACCATACTATCCGATTGGAGCCGTTCAGTCCTGAAGTGATGAAAGAGATTATTCATGACCATTATCCTGGATATTCAAATGACGATTTGCTTGCCCTATATACCTATACAGGAGGGGTTCCTAAATATATAGAGTTACTTGTAGATGCGGAAGCGCTATCCAAGGAGAGCATTATAAATTACATTGCAAAACAGGATTCTCCTTTCATTGAAGAAGGCCGAAAACTGCTGATTCAAGAATTCGGCAAAAAATACGCAACCTACTTTTCAATACTGCAGGCAATCTCTGAAGGATATAATACTCAGGCAGAAATAAGCGATTACCTGGGCTCCAAAAGCATTGGAGGACAATTACTGAAATTAGAGGAAACATACAATCTCATCCGGAAAAACCGTCCAATGTGGGCAGGTTCCAAGACCCAGACCGTGAAATACGAGATTGGAGATATATTCCTGCGATTCTGGTTCAGATACATTGAAAAGAACCAGCAGTTGATAGAGATCAACCAGTATCCCCTTTTACGTAAGATAATCTCATCGGACTACGAAACCTATTCCGGGGATATTCTCGAAAGATACTTCAGAGCCAAACTGATAGAAAGCATGAAATACCGGGCAATAGGGAATTGGTGGGACTCAAAGGGATACACCGATAAAAATGGAAATCGCCAGCAATGCGAAATAGATATCATCGCAATACACATCGACGACAAGGAGGCTGATATCTTCGAGGTCAAGCGAAATGCAGACAAATTCCGTATCAATCTTCTCCAAGAAAAAATGTCTCATCTCAAAGAGAAAGAGAAACGCATACGCAAATACAATTTGCACTTCGCTTGCCTATCGATCGAAGATATGTGAGCAGGAAAACATACCATCAGAACTTCATGGTAATGAGAATCGGATAGTGGTCGGACGGATGGCAGAAATTGCTCAGGCGACGAGGGTCGCGGGTCAATGTCGCGAAACCGTCGTAGATGAATTCTGCGGAACGTACTCTCTTGAAGAGCGGACCGGTCATGTAAACGAAATCGATCCGCTTGCCGGAGAGCGTACTCTTCTGGAACTCACCGGGATGCAGACGCTCCACGATATCGATGTAAGGAGTATGCCCACGCACATAGTCATGCACCAGGAAAGCCTTGTCATCTTCGGCCAAGCCATAAATCTGATTGTCCACACGGGAGCGTGCATTGAAATCACCAAGCATCATCCAATACTGGGAAGCGGCCTCCGGAACCGTGCCGATTGTCTGCTCACAGATATACTGCATCTCCTTCGCACGGAACACGTCTCCTTCCTGATTCTTGATGCTTTCCGCCTGGTTCACAGCCTTATACGCATATTTCTGCGGCCAAGTATGCAGCGTGACGATGTTCATCGTCTTGCCACCGACTTCCACCTGCGCCCAGCCGGCACCATGCACCACCACGATATCGTCACCATTGCCGTTTACCCTCTTGACAATCCGGATCGGATACTTGGAAGTGATCACCTGAGGGAAAGTATCACGCTTCCCGCAGACGAGCACATACTGATGTCCATACCGCCTTGCCAGGAAATCCCAGTTCCACGGAAGATAGAATTCGTCGTACTCCGTCATCTTGTCTGCAGTGCCGGTACGATAACGTGATTCAGCCTCGCACCAGACGCAGATGTCAGGATTCTGCTCCTTCACGAATTCCACGAAATTATCATAGTTGTTCCCCTGGTCGGACCACATTCCGTTCTGGATGTTCCAGTAGAGAACTTTCAGGTCCCGCCCTGAAGCCGGAAGCGCCAGCATCAGAACGAGAACTGAAAAGATAAAGGTCAATGTTATTTTCTTCATTGTCAATTATATATTTCCTCTAAATTACTGATTTTATTTCATATCCGTAACAACATACGGCGTATCAAGCGCATATCTCGCCGCCTGGAGCGCAATCGGCGCATTGGCATCCGTCACAGGCGTAGTATATGAGCCGTCGCTCGTATCGGAAACATTAAATCTGTAAGCATTGCCATCCAGCTTCACATTGTCGAAAGACGGAGAAATCAGCTTCTCGAACATCATGCAGGCAGCGGCATAGCGGCTGATGCCATAATCCATGTGATAGCCGTCACGAGTCAGGCACATGGAGTTGTTCAGCGAAGAAGTCCTCAGATTCTGCAGGCATGTACCCGTAGCGATGACATCCTTGAACGGAACATCCGCCATGAGTTTCTTCGTCATGGAAACGATGACATTGTACATCTCCTCCGTGGTGGTGAAATTCATCTGGCCCCGGTCCGCAGTGGCAATCTTGTTCATATTGTGATAAGCCTGGGACATGATGAAGTAGAAATCAGGAGTCTTCTCCGGGCAGTCAGCCTTCACCTTGTCCACAAGACCCTGGACAGCAGCCTTCTGGCTCGCAGTCCAATCCCATGCCACAGCACGTCCGGTATGCTCCTGAATCGTCACGATATCCCACTTGTCGCTCGAAACGATCTCATGCAGGCTATGACCTGTAACATCAGTCCACGTAGTCGCACCGTTCTCGCATCTGTAGCAATGATAATCTACGGAAGTCGTGTAACCGTTCGTGTACTCGAAAATGCGACGGCCGCCGTAATACATGTGATAAAGCTTGATATCCTTGATGCCGGCAGCGGCAAGCATTCCAGGAAGATGCTCCACGGCATCCTTGGTAAAGCTGTTGCCGATGAAGAGAATCTTCAGTTTCGCATTGGACTCGGCAGGCAGTTCAGCATCTTTCGTACCGATAAGGTAGGTGATGTCGGTCAATGTCGATTTGCTCGCGCCCTGTTTGCCGAGATAATTCTCCTTGGTTTCATCAGTGTACTCGTCATCGACACCCTCGCCGCCATTGTAAGTTCCTACAGTGCCTCCGGCAATGCAGTTGCTCCAAGATGCCTGACCATTGTTATACCCCCAGAAAAGGCCGCGACGCTCATTGTCAGTCTGCACCTTGCCATAGTTCGCGCAACGGCTGAACTCGCAGTTGTTCGCAAGATTGGCAATGCCGCCGGTCCTGGCGCTTGAAGTGGAAATGATGTCGCCATAGTTGATACAGCCGGTAAGCGAAGACACGTTGGCCACATTGCAGACAATATTGGCAATGCGCCCCTTGTCCGGTCCAGGGCAGGTGTTGAACTGATTTCCACGGTTCACGCAGTTCACCAGTTTGGTCCTGCGGTTGGCAGCTGCGCAAATACCTGCTGTACGGCAAGTTGCAGATGTCATGTTACCAGCATTGGTACAGTCGGAGACCGTAATGAAATGCTGTGTGTCGGCTGTCGCCGTACCGAATCCGAGGATACCGGCAATATGGAATGTCGTAGCTCCACCCTGGCCATTACCATCCCGATTCTCCGCCACGATTTCGCCGAAATTGTCCACACTGTCGATGATGATGTCCTGGTTCTCTGTAAAGGCATAACCTATCAGCGACATGAACTGTGCCTTGTTATTGACGCCTGTCTTGCTGCGGAATGTCATCGGCGCATAGCTGTGCACGTCGCGGACAGTACCGTCGTAAACCAGTCCGGCAATCACGCCATGTGAGGTCTCTATACCCGGAGCCTCCACCAGAAGCGAACAGGTGGATTCGAAAGTGAAGTTCTCCACCACGGCGCCCGGTCCGATGACACCGAACAACCCGAATACGCCGCCTTTCGTAGCTACAGTGCTGTGCATCTTGAAGTTACGGATCTTGTAACCCTGTCCGTTGAACTTCCCGGTAAACATCGGGCCGGTGACTGTAAGCACATTCTTGCTGTTTACGAACGTCGCGTTCCCGATAGGAGTCCAATCCTTGACGGATGACATGTCGATATCCTTCTCCAGGTAAACATCCATGCTTTCAGTACCGTCCTGGGCATTGACGCCCTTGGCGAAGTTCATGAGGTCTTCCGCCGTATTTATGAGAATCTTGGTCTCTTTGGCCTTGTCGAAGAAAACCGGACGCAGCACCGTCACCTTGTCCAGGTCGGTCGCCATCAGGATGAGATGTCCCGACTCGAAAGTGCTTCCGAATGACACAGACACTTCCTTCGCCGTCTTGTCCAGAGACGCCGTCACGGATTTCGCTTCCGCAATCGCCACAATCGCGCCTTCAGCCTTGCTTCCGGTGACGTCATACCCGATCTTGAGGACCTGCCCGAGATTCGAAATCGTCAGGTTCAATGCAGATGACACGCTGAGGTTCAATGAGTTCTGCACAGGAATCGTGAGCGAGGTCCCGTTTCCGAGAGTAACCGAGAGATTACCGTCGGCATCCGTGGCAATGCTCTTGAATATGGCAGTATTTCCGTCTTTGGCCTCAACGGGTACGCCATTTTCATTGAGAATGCATTCCCCGTCCACAGTCCAGAAGCCCTGCGCATCCACAGAAATGACAGGTGTCTTTCCTGCTGCCGGCACAGGCTTGCCGTCCACGGTTATGTCCGTGGTTTCGCCACCTGTAGTGACAGTCCAGTAATACAGTCCGTTCTCATCCTTGCGGACTCCGATTACAGGGACATTGATCATCTGGTCCATGGCCGCGATTACCATGGTCTTGCTCTCATTCTTACTGTCAAGATATGTAAGCACGTAGCTTCCGTCGCTGTTCTTTTCGACCGAAGTCACGACATTGCCGGAGGTGAGAAGCCCGAGAGACTCCACCTGACTGTTCGCCTCATCAATCCTTGACTGAAGAGCCTCGATCCTTTCTTTCACGGCATCCAGCCTGCTGTCCAATCCGCTCTCGTCGAACGAACATGAAACAGCGCAGACTGCCATGATGAAGGTAAGCAATATGTATGTTATACGTTTCATTGTATTCAAATTATTGGTTGTCAGCAGCATTGAAATACTTGGAGTTCTGGTATCCGTAAGCATTGTAGATGGTAGCGTCCGGTGCCTGTTCAGGCTTGTCCTTGTATTCAGCCCATTCGCCTACCTTTCCTCCACGTGTGCAGCCGGTAATCTTTATGTTGCAGTAACCTGCTGCCCAGCCAGGGCCGTCACCACCGGTGTGGTCTTCATTCTGCGGGGTTATCTTGCTGAGAATGATACCGGTATTGGCACATCCAGCGATGACGCCGCCCTTGAAATGTCCCACGAATCCGCCTGCACGGCATCCCGTATGCGAGAAGATGTTTCCGTTGTTCGTGCAGGATTCCACTGAGACGTTCGCAGCCTCTGAACCGCCGATGATGCCGCCCATTCTCTTGGCATTGGAATAACCTTCATGGTCGAGATAGTTGTCTTCGAGCAGTCCGTTGTTGACGCACTTGCTGACGGTCACCTTGTTGCCCGCCTTTTCCGTCCCGTAGATTGACGCAAGGATACCGCCGCCACGTCCGTTAGGTCCGGTGATATGGGCATTGTTCGTACAATTGATGAACTGGCTGCCGGTGCCTTTGTTTACATATGCCATGATACCTGCCACCTGCAATCCCGTACCGCCCGCCTGCGCATTGGCAACCTTGGACTTGACGAGAACATCGCCGTTGTTCACCACAGCATTGTCCTTGGTCTTGCCGCCGACGGTAACATTGAAACCGCTGCCGACGATTCCGGCGAGGCTGGTCGGCATCGCCTGAGGACATTCGCCTTCGAGGATGATGCTGACATTGTTCGTCACGTTCGCGATGGTCGTGTTCTCGGCATATCCGACGACGCCTGCGACTGAAGGTGTGATATCAGGGGTTCCGGTCAATGTGATGGCATCGCCCTTGGCTCCGATGACGAGGTTTCTGATCGTGGCTCCGTTTGCAGCTCCGAAGAGACCGTAAACATTGTTCTTGCTCATGTCGCAAGTCCAGCTTATTCCGGTGATACTGTGGCCTTTGCCGTTGAGTTTACCGGTAAACGCATTGCTGAATTCATATGTAGGGGCACCTGAGCCTACGCCTGTCGCGCTTCCGATAGGTGTCCACTCGATGCCTGTCAGGTCAATGTCAGCGAGCAGGCAGACTTCTCCGTCCGCATTCTCCCAGCGGGATGTGGATGCGCCGGCATTGACACTTCTGACGAATTCCATGAAAGTGCCGACATCAGCGATTCCCTTGTCCTCCGACGGGGTGTCGCCACCGCCGCCTCCGATCACTACAGGAGACTGCTTCACCACGATGGCTGTAGATACGTCGTACAGGCTGTTTTTCAATATGATACGGCCTTCGCGCGGAGTATTGGTCTTGCTCTCGAAATACTCTGCCACGAAATTGAATTCCGATGTGGTCAATGCCTTGGTTCCCACAACTTTAAGCCATGAAGCGCTTTCCGCTGCCACTGACGGTTCCACGTCAATGTTGTGGGAAACCCTGATGGTGAACGGCGTCATTTCGCCTCCGAGGTTGATGACCGGCTCGCCCATCGGAGTAATCAGTTCATTGTTCTTTATATAGCTTTCGAAATCAATGACGGTCTTGCCGTATGTGAAGAACAACGGCTTATAGACCACCTCGTCCCCTGCCGTTACCATGATGACGGTATTGCCTTCCTCAGCGCCGCTTTCCATGGTCACGGAGATTCTTTTCAGACCTTCACTGACTTCCACATTCACGTTATAGGCTGTAAGATAGTCCACCACGGCATCTTTCGCGAGTGTGCCGGTAAGAGTGTAGTTCACGGTCACGGCTGTACCGTAATCCTCTATGGCGAGGAACGACGGTGTGGAGAACGTGATGCCGAGGGCTTCCCTGTATGTAACAGAGAAGCTGCTTCCGTCGGTCAATGTGAACACTGCCAGACCTGTTTCCGCGTCGATTTCCACGGATTTGAACAGGCTGTTCGTAGTGTCGCTCGCCAGCACGCCCGTGCTCTTGCCGTTCACTGTCCAGACACCGTTCTTGTCAATGCCTACTTCCGGGGCTGATGTGGCGACAGGCATCTTGTTGCCGTCTTTTCCGAGAATCCACTCCCATGAAGCGCCATTGTCTTTGGTCAGACGCCAATACAGTGTCCCGCCATCTTCCGCTACTCCGATCATAGGAGCCTTGCTCAGGTCGGAAGCCTTGGCCAGCGTGACGGTCTTCTTCTCGCCGCCAGCTGTCTTGTAAGTGATTACGTAGTTCCCCTTCTCATCGGTTCCCACACGTGAGATGAAATTGCCGGAGGTGAAATCGGAAACGGACTTGAGCTGCGTCTCCAGATCTCCCGCCTTCTGTTCCAATGCAGCGATCTGCTGTTCAAGCTCCGTAATGCTGCCCTCGATTTCCGAAGAATCGTAGGAGCAAGATCCCAGAACGGCAGCCGCCAGGAACATTGACAATATTATATTTATCTTTTTCATATCGTCCTATTTCTTAATACGTACATACATGTAGTTCATACAGCTGCGCTCGCCTTTCTTGTCACTCGGACGGCTCACGAGGCCGGACACGCCGTCTTTCTTCGCCCACATCGCAGAAGAACCGCCGCCGTCGAAACGGGTTGCGTTCCATGCTCCGAGACGCAGGGAAATATCCGTGACTTCTTCCGCATTGACGCCTATCGAGAAGCCTCCCTGACGGCCGTCGATTTCGACGAGCATGATACGGGAGCCGCTCCTGTCCACGCAAGCGAAGGTCATCGGGTCGGACAATGTCCTGAAAGTATGGTTTGCAGGCACCGTGTTGAGGGTATTCTGTCCGTCCGTAACGAACTGCCACATGGTGGAGTTCTGTGTGAAGATAGGTTTCACCTCTCCGTTTACTGCCATTTCTGCGCAGAGCTGGATTTCATCTCCGACCTTTACCGCCTTGGAAATTTCCTCGGCCGTATCTCCGGTAATCTGGATGCCTACTTCCTTCTTGTCAGTAAGATACGGAGCCTCTTCCAGAGCTGTGGTCCTGCCGTCAGCCATCGCCGTAACGGTAGCCTTGAACCAGCCGTCGTTAACCGTCATGTTGGCCGCAGAATACTTGGCAGTAACATACAGAGCCTTGGCGCTCAGTTTGTTGACCAGGTCTGGACGTTCCGCATGAGGGGTTTTCACGTACTTGGATGTGTAGAGATTTATCGGATAAGACTTCATCTGGGAAGCATTGTTCCCGCGGACGAGTGTATCATTGACAGAATAGAACTTGTACTCCTTGTCGGCGATTTTGATCTTGCCGGAAAACACTTTCTTTCCGCAGGATGCGGTGTTGTCCTTGAAGATGGTGAACGCCCAGGCGTGGTTGCCGAGGTTGCTCGCGACCGCAGGGTTGTTCATGTAGACGAGCTCGCCGTTTTCGATGTGCGGACCTCTGGTAAAACCGTCGTTGGAATCGAAGAACCCGGTATTGATACCGGCGATAACATCCTCACCTTCAGCGGTTTTACGTGAGCAAAGCTGCGACAGCGTCTCGCGGAGGTTGAAGCCGTTGTTGCCGTTCTTGTTGCCGTTCGGGTTCGGGACAATGTCGTCCGCATAAGACGTAGTGACTTCGATGGCAGGGTTCGTGAGGTCGATTTCCAGCACGTGCATTTTCCTGGCTATCTTCTTGAACTCCATGCTGTAATAGTTGCAGCCCGGGGCCAGAAGCTTCTCCTCGACCGTGCTCCAGAGGTCATTCTCCGTCTCCACCGAGAACGTTCCGCGCAGATAAATGGTGCGTGCAGCCATGCGGCCGTCCTCGCCTGCGGCAATAAGCGTGAACCGCGCCTTGCGAAGGTCGTCCGGAACCGCAATTTTCACCTTTTCAGCTTTCTGGTCAATGCTGACCTCGACTCCTTCTGCTCTGGTGACTCTTACGGAAGCCTTCTCCGCCGCCTTTCCGGTCAGTTTGTATGTAAGTTCCAGGCTCTTCACTCCGTCCGCCACCTTAATCTCGCCGTTCACTGGAGAGCCTTCATAATAAACTGTGAGTGAGAAACTTTCGCTCGTCTCCACAGTAACTGTAGAGCCATCTGCCAATGTGAGGGTGACGGTGCCGTCCTCGTTTTTGGCAACGCCTGAGAGCAAGGAAGCCTTCTTTCCTTCTGATTTTATCTTCGCCCCATTGCTGTCGAGGATATAGCTGCCGTTGACCATCCAGTATCCTTCCTTGTCAGTGGAGAATGACGGCTCTCGCCCCGAAACAGGAATTTTGGCTCCGTCCTTGTCTGTCAGGATTGTGGTCTTTCCCTTGACGGTAATGGTCCAGTAGAGCACACCGTCCTCTTCCTTCGTGCCGATAATATCCGCATCAGAGAGGTCGTCTTTCGTGGCGACGGATGCCGTGGCGGTCCTGCCGTCTGCAGTAGTATAGGTAATGGTGATGCCACCTGACGGATTTTCCTTGATGTCCGTGATGACTCCTCCGGTCTTGGCAGCGGTGAGGAGAGCTACCTGGCCCTCCAGCTGCGTCAGAGAAGCAGAAAGGTCCTCCAGCTGCTTCTGTGCCTCATCCACCTTTTTCCAAAGGGCGGAATCGTCGTACTCGCTGCAGCCCATCAACAGAGCCGCGGCGAATACAGATAATATTATTCTAGAACTTTTCATGTTGTCAGTGTCTGTTAATAACCAGGATTCTGTGTCAATACGCTCTCTCCCGTCGCCTCGTCCTTAGGGTATATCTGTATCTGTTTCACAGGAATAGGATAGAGATAGTCCTTCTCCTCCCACTTGTAAGACTGGTCCTTGAACTGGATGAGATATCCGCTCGTACCTTCTGAAAGAGTGTTTTCCTTGCCTTCTGATACGTCCAATGTGTTTTCGCAGTCCGTAGATGGCTTTGTGCCGGTGTAGATGCAGAGGTCAGGAGTACCGTCATTGTTCATGTCATATTCGCCGAGTCCCGGGAACCAGCAGCCGATGAAGCCAGGTCCCAACGTATTGGAGGCCGGACAGAGCTGCTGTCCTTCGTGCCAGCGCAGCATATCCCAGAGGCGGAAGCCTTCATTGACCAACTCCACAGTACGCTCACGTCTGATTTCGAGTATAAGCCCCTTGTCCGCTCCGTCCAGATGCTTGTCGGTGTAGTATGAGCTGAGGAATGCGTCAGGAGTGCCGTTCGCCTTCGTCACGTCAAGGGCAGGCATGCCTACGCGGGCGCGTATGACATTGACAGTCTGGTCAATGACGGTCTGGTCGGCTTCTCCGAGTTCGGCCTTGGCTTCGGCGTAGTTCAGGAGGACCTCGCCATATCTGAATATGGCATAGTCGGTAGTCGATGTGCCCGCGCCGTCATGAGTATCATCAGAGAAGTACTTGATAGGCCTGTAGCCGCTTCTGTCATAGTCCTTGCAGCTCGGATAATATTTGGTGGAAGCATCCGTGCCCACGGCCACATAGTCAGGAGCCGCGATGGTCTGGGCCATACGGGGGTCACGATTCTTGAACTCCTGGTTATACTGCATCGTCTGCCATCCTTCCTGGCTCTGGAACGGCGTGCCGTCTGCCATAAGATAGTGATATGCAAGCGCTCTGGTAAGGGAGTGCCTCTGGTTCTTGTATTTGAACTGCACTCCGTGGCGGATGTTCATCTCATCGGTATAGAGATACCTTCTGGACAGGATCGTCTCACTGGTCTCGGCATCTTCCAGCACGAAGAAGTCCCTGTAAGGCTGGCCCTTGACGATGGTCTCGCCCTTGTACATCTTGTATTTTCCGTAGTCAATGACGGCCTTCGCGGCATCTGCCGACTGACGGAGGAAATATTCTGATGACAATGTCAGCTGCGTGCCGTCGTCCTTCGTGTAGGTCTCGTCCGGAACGTCATGGTATTTTCTCCATGTACCTTCAAAGAGGGCTACGCGGGATTTGAATGCGTATGCAGCATATTTGTTTATCCTGTAAACGCCTTCCGTCCATGTAACAGGCAGTCCGTCAATGGCTTTGTCCAGGTCTTCCATGATTTTCTGCATCACGAAGCCCCTGCTGTCGCGTGCTCGGTAGAGCGAAGCCTTGTCATTGGCTGAAATCACATGGTCATACCAAGGGATGTCGCCATATTTGCGGACTTTTTCATAATAGAACATTGCCCTGAAGAAATAGGCGACGCCGTCGTATTTCTTGCGGATGTCCTCGCTCGTGCAGTTCACCGAATGCTCGAGATAGTAGTTCAATGCCCTCAGGTTGGACCATGTGCTTGAACTCCAAGTTTCGTTTTCAGCGGAGCGGTTGCCCATCTGCAAGCTGCTCAGGGCGACATGGTATTCGAGGTCATTGTCCTGAAGTGCGCCGTCGGTCGTGTTGTCCGGGGAAGGCAGCATCGTGTAGAAGCCGTTGGTGGCCAGTTCGAGCTCTTTCTCGCTGGTGTAGAACGTTTCCGGAGAGAGGCTCGTTTCAGGGAATTTGTCCAGAAAGCCCTCGCATGACGAGAACGCGAGCACTGACAGCCCTGAAATAAAAACAGCATATATCTTTTTCATGTTCATTCTCTGTTTTAGAAGGTTATGTCAATTCCGAGAGATACGGTCCTTGAGAATGGATAGATACAGTCGTCACTCTGGTTGGAAGATGCCGTAGCCACCTCAGGGTCGATGTATTTGGAGTTTCTCTTCATTGGAGACCAGTACCAGAGGTTTTCTCCGGTAGCATAGATGCGTATTTTCTCCACAGCCTTGTTCTGCTTGATAGGAATGGTATATCCCAATGTTATGTTCTTCAAGCGAATATATGCGGCGTTCTGCAGATACCTGTCGGTATTTACGCCGAGAGCGGCACCTGAATATGTGGAATAACCACGTCTTCTAGGGAAATATGCGTTCCTGCAGTCCTCAGTCCACGTTTTCGATTCGAAGTCCGTCGGCACGAACGAGGATGCAGGGAAGCCGTAGAGGCTCCAGAAATATGAGCAGGTCTTAGGAGGCATCCAGTCGCAGTGTCCTATTCCCTGGAAGAATACCGAAAGGTTGAAACCATACCAGTCGATGTCGCCTCTGAATGAATATGTGTATCGCGGAAGGCTGTTTCCGATGATGTAGCGGTCTCCCGGTTTGCCCACTGTGTTTTCATCCGTATTGATGACACCGTCACCGTTTCTGTCCACGAACTTGACATCGCCGGCCTTCAGTTTGGCAAGCGCAGCCACGCCGCAGGAATAGACGGAGTTGTTGACCGCCCTGTCATTGATCCTGGCCTGATACTCAGCGGCTTCCGCATCCGTCTTGAACAGTCCTTCCACCTGGTATCCCCAGATTTCTCCGAGTCTCTTGCCCACATAGTGCTGGCTGAGGGACTTGGTAGGGTTGTCGAATTTCGTAATGGTCGTCACGTAGTCGCCGAGGGAACCGGAAACCGAGTAATAGAACGGACGGCCCGCCAGTTTCACCTGGTCTTTCCAGGTCAATGTTATTTCATATCCCTTGGTCCGGAGGTCCGCTCCATTGATTTTCGGAGAGCTGGTTCCGAATACTGCCGGAAGTTCCTGCGAAGAGGTAAGCATGTCCTTGGTGTCCCTAATATAGAAATCGGCACTGGCTGTCAACCTGTTGCTGAGGAATCCGAGGTCAAATCCCAGGTTATAGGTAATGACCGTTTCCCATGTGAGGCCTTCAGTGATGGCACCAGGCGTGCTGACCTTGCCGGCAAGATTGGTGCTGTCGAAGGTATAGTTCATCATTGACGTGGACAATGTGCTGATATACGAGTAGTTGCTTACCTGCTGGTTGCCGAGGGAACCGTAGGAGACACGGATCTTGGCATTGTCCCACCAGCTTTTCAGGTTGCCCCAGAATTTTTCTTCGGAGATACGCCAGCCGGCTGACGCGGACGGGTAGAATGCCCATCTGTTTCCTCTGGCGAAACGGGAAGAACCGTCCTGCCTGCCGGAAATCTCGAACAAATATTTGCCCGCATAGTCATAGTTCACTCTGGCGAAGAAGCCCAATGTCCTGTAAGCGGTGTTGCTTTCGTCGGCTCTCTCGATGGTGCCCTGCGCCATGTTGATGAATGCAAGCTTGTCGGAGATGGAGCCTTTCTGGCGGATGGTCGATGTGGATGACCTGTAGTCCTGAAGCTGTGCTCCGGCCACTGCCGTGAAATTATGTTTTCCCCAAGACTTGTTCACATTGAGATAAGCATTGGCGACATGCCCGTTGAGGTAGGAACGGCCCTCCTGGTAGAAGTCATATACGGAACCGTTGGTCATTTCCGTAATCTTCTTCATGTTCTTGTCCCAGGTGTTGGCGGTAGGATAAGAACGGTAGCTGTTCAGGTTGTCACGTCTTCTGTAAGTGTAGTCTGCTGTGATGTTCAGCCACTTGGTAAGGTCGAACACGAGTCTGTTGGTGACCACCCAGTAGCCGACCTTTCTGGAGTTCTTGTTCCTGCCGTCCGTGAACACGCCGCCACGTCCTGATGCGATAGGAGAATCGGCGAACTGGATGCCGTTGGTGTACATTGTGGTAGTGCCGTCAGGGTTTACCGGGACGATGGTCGGGCTGATGTTCTGAGTAATGTTCCAGAGAATACCCTCTGACTTCAGGTCCTCGGAGCCGTCCTGTTCCCAGAATCCGCCGTAGTTGTAGGCAGACCCTTCATAGCTTAAGTTTCCGGTGTAGCGGAGCCATGGTTTTACCTTCGCGTTTACCTTCGCGCGGAAAGAATACCCGTTCAGGATATCCTCGCTGGCATTGTTGAATACGCCCTCGCGATAGAGGTAACGGCCGCTGACATAGTAGTTTATCTTGTCATTTCCACCATTGATGGTGACATTGTGTTCTGTTTCCGGCCTTGTTCTCTTGAGCACGTAGCCGTACCAGTCGAAGTTTCCGAGATAGCGGTATTTGCCTTTGTCATTGGTATAGACCCACGGCCTGTCAGGGTTTTCCGTCTTGTCGAACCTGCGGTCGTAGAGCATCTGCATTTCCTCATCGGTGTAATTCCATGCGTTATAGCCCTTTGGCGAGTTCTTGGTAAATTCATTGGAGAGGGTCACATAGTCATAACCGGTAGTCACGAAATCAGTGCGGGTGGTGTTGAATGCCACGCCGCCACGTCCGTTGTAGGTCACTTTCAGGTCTCCTGACTTACCGCTCTTGGTGGTGATGAGAACCACGCCGGCAGATGCTGTGGCGCCATAGATGGAGCATGACGACGCATCCTTGAGCACTGACACCGACTCGATGTCGTTCGGATTGACCTGTGTCAATGACGATTCGATTCCGTCCACGAGTATCAGCGGGCTGCCCGAGTTCAATGATACCTGTCCACGGATTTTCACATTGTACTGCTTGCCCTCGATAGAACCGCTGCTCATGCTCATGAGGAGTGACGGGTCCGCGCCCTGGAGAGCCTGCGCAGCATTAGTTACCGGCCTGTTGTTCAGGTCTTTACCGCTGATGACGCCCACCGCTCCGGTGAGGTTCACCTTCTTCTGGACACCGTAGCCGACCACGACTGATTCTTCGAGAAGGTCAATGTCTTCTTCCAGGTTTATGACAATGCCGGCGGTCTGGCTGCCGAATCTTGACGAGTAGTCCTTGTAGCCCATCATTGACACGACAAATGTGCGTCCCGGAGCGGCCTGGATGGAGAACTGGCCGTCGATATCGGTCATGGCGACATTGTCCTTCTTGCCGTCGAGCATAATCATTGCGCCGGGAACCGGTCCTGACGCGTCCACTACTTTTCCTTTGTATTCGACCTGGCTGACAGCTTTCTGTTCAGCTTTCACAACGAGGATTATTTTTCCGTCGATGCCGGCCTGCATTCCTGTTCCTTCGAGGATTGCAGTCATGGCTTCAAGCACCGGTTTTCCGGATGGCGGAGTAACCTGCCTGTTCACGTCGAGAAGACTCTCGTTGTAAGCTATTGTCATACCCAGCTGATGCTCAATAGCTTCAAACGCCTGCCTGACTGTCATTGGCCCGGCCTGGAAATTCACGACCATATTTTGGGCGTGAACCCCGATGACCGGCATAATGGTCAGGAGAAGCGCGATCAGATAATGTTTAATCTGCTTCATAGACTTAGTTATTATTTAGTTCAAATTATGTTTCTTCGTGGCGGGGGCGTCAGGACCGGCGTACCGGACCTACCTTATATATATGCAGCCGTTTTCTATACTGTACTTCATCCCAGGTACAAGTTTACATATCGCACCGAGCATCTGTTCCATGGACTCGCCCTGTATGAACTTGGCTGTCAATATCATGTCATCGTACTTTCCGGAGGTGATATAAGTATTTATACCGTATTTGCGCTCAATCGCCTTGACAATAGTATGGATATTCTCCGAGCGGAAACACATGTCGCCGCGTTTCCATGCGGTATCTTCTGCCGAATTGACACGGAGTATGGAGGACTTCCCGGTCTGTCTGTCGTAATCGAGACGTTCGTTCGGAACCATAAGGATACTTTCGCCACTTCCTTTCAATGTCGCAGAGATGCTGCCTTCGCACAATGTCGCCGAAATGCCGCGTGCCTCCGGATAGGCATTGACATTGAATGTGGTTCCGTGCACCTGGATGGTGAGGTCAGCCGTGTTCACCATAAACGGAAGCGTCTCATTATGAGTCACTTCGAAAATTGCCTCACCGGAAAGGAATACGGTGCGCTCAGTACTGCTGAACTTTTCCGGATAGATCAGCACCGACCCGGCATTGAGTGTAATTCTGGAGTTGTCCGGCAATATTATCTCGCGGGTTTCGCCGTTGCGCGTAGAGACTTCGCAGAGTTTCGGGCTTTCTGCGATTGCCGCCTGCTTGTCCGCGATTCTGTCATTAAGTTTCAATGTAATCCACGGGACGAAAATAAGCATTGCCGCTGCCGAGGCGCAGGTCAATGCGATTCGACGGATTCGCTGACGGAGTCCGATGCGCATAATTGCCGACTGAGCTTTCTCGCGGCGGTCCGCTGAAGACATCACCTTGTCAAAAGCGTCATCCAGTTCTTTTTCCGGCATTGTGTTGCCGAAATGCTTTTCCCACTCGTTGCGGATATCGTTATTGGTCATAGTCTGCTGTTATCAGATGTAGTTGTCAAAACACCGATAAGACAACAAAATGCCAGCTCACACCCAATGGAATTTCAATTTTTTTCTGATTTTTTTAATTTTTTGTAACAGCGACACATTTCGCATAATTTTGTTATATCTTTGTGGATGTGAGCGGAGAGCAATCGGACGTATCACCATAATTCAATATAACACAGATGTTTACGGAGATAGAAGAAAGAGTGTTGATGGAACGCACTGCTGCGGGCGACAGAAGCGCGTTCAGGTCTCTTTTCGATGTTTATTATCCTGTGGTCCACGGCTTCATGAGCAGCATTCTGCCGACAAGAGAGGATGCATCTGATGTGGCTCAAGAAGTATTCATCAAGCTCTGGCTCATGCGTGCGGCACTTCCTGACATCACTTTGCTCCGCTTCTACCTCTATCGGATGAGTCTGAACCAGACGATCAACTTCATGAAGAAGGACAGATTCCGCAACAGTTCCGTACTTGCGGACATTCCATATGACCAGATGGTGGAAGAAGTCATTGACATGAAAGACAAGGAAGCTTTCATAGCTTCGGTAGTGGAACGCATGCCTGAGCAGAGGCGCAAAGTATTCGTGATGAGCCGCTTCGAGAACCGGTCCAATGATGAGATCGCGTCAATTCTGAACATCAAGAAGAAAACCGTGGAGAATCACCTGAACCTTGCCCTGAAGGAACTCCGCACCGCTCTCCCCGCCTCCCTTTTCCTGTTCATCGCATTCTTTTAATATCCTTTTCAGGATATCAACCTTCCGTTGCTATATTGTAAATAATGGACTTAATCTTTTCGACATAGGCGTCGACCTTTGGGAAACAAGGCTCTACATCCTCCCGGGTCCAATCTAAGAAATCATCATAATCGCCAGTATGACGCATATTCTGTAATCGAGCTAACAGAGCGCCATCTTCTTTAGTCAATACGCCGGTTCGCACATAATGCTGACCAATCATTCCAATTGTACCTTCATGTGTTTTCGCCATCAATCCGGCACTAACCAAAAGGGCTGAAGAAGCATAATAAGCAGCATAATACAAGCGATTAGCCGCGAGTGTCCAATGTTCCATCGAAGCACAATCTTCAGCCTCAACGAAAACTCCCTCAGCCTTTTCAAGTCGATATACGACAATTGCTTTTCTTTCTTCGTCTGTTAATGGCATAGGCTAACTCCTTCCAATTGAACATTTTTGTAAAATGGAGTAATGCTTCTCTTGCTCCAATCCTCAAAAGAATAAATTAATGGATTAATCTGTTCGCCTACAGACCAGCCATAATCCACGAAAGGATAGGCAAATTTCTCAAAGTCTTCACCAGTGGCTTTTCCACCATCAATCAGTATAAGGATATCCCAGTCGGAATCAGTTCGCGCATCTCCACGTGCTCTCGAACCGAAAAGGATGACTTCTGCACCCTTCGGCAACACATGAGAAGCAACCTCTCTCATTCCTCGTATTATATCCTTTGTACTCATACAGTTACAAATGTACAAACTATTTGCAAAAAAACAAATCCTGGGACAGACGCAGCGCGCAAAGTACTGTTTATCAATAAGATAAGCGTTTTCAGAGTTGCAATATCATCAACTCTGAAAACGCTTAAACTGTTAAGGCAGAGCCTTTTACGCGCTGCACTAAAAACTACTCCAGGCCGCGGGCACGGACGAGGGCGTCCGGATCCGGATCGGCGCCACGGAACTCGTGGTAGAGGATCATCGGTTCCTCGCTGCCGCCTTTCTCCAGGAAGAGAGAACGGAACTTGTGAGCCATCTCCGGATTCCAGAGACCATTGCTCTGCCAGAACTCGAAGGCATCCTTGTCCAGAACCTCTGACCAGAGGTAGCCGTAGTAGCCGGCACTGTAACCGCCGCCGAAAGTGTGGTTGAAATACGTGCTGCGGTAACGTGGGATAATCTCGCCGATGAGACCCATCTCCTTGCACACCTCATTCTCGAACGCGGTGATATCCAAGCTGTTCCAGTCAGTATCAGGACCGAGTTCATGCCATTTCATATCCAAGATGGAAGCGGCACAAAGCTCTGTAGTCATGAAGCCTTGGTTGAACTTGAGCGAATTGTTGATCTTGGCGACCAATGAATCAGGAATCACCTCGCCTGTCTGATAGTGATGAGCATACTCGGCAAGAATCTCAGGCTGGAATGCCCAGTTTTCATTGAACTGGGAGAATGTCTCCACGAAATCGCGGGTCACATTGGTACCGCTCACATCCACGTAACGGCATTTCGTGAGCATTCCGTGCAATGCATGACCGAACTCGTGGAACGCGGTCTGGACCTCGTCGATGGTAAGCATTGTCACCGTATCCTCCGGCTGGCCGAAGTTGCAGACATTGATGACGATAGGACGGATATCCTTGCCGGCAGCATCCACATACTGTTCACGGAAGTTGGACATCCATGCACCGCCACGTTTGGTACTGCGTGGCAGGTAGTCCGTAAGGAAGAGGCTGAGCTCGGAGCCGTCCGCATCCAGGACTCTGTACACCTTCACCTCAGGATTATATACAGGAAGGCCCTCTACAGGCACAATCTTGATGCCGTAGAGCTTTTCAGCCGCAGCGAACACACCCTTGCGGACATTGTCCAACTGAAAATATGGCTTCGTGATATTCTCATCGAGGTCATACTGTGCCTTACGCACTTTCTCAGCATAATACCACCAGTCCCAAGGCTGGATCTTCGTACCTGCAGGAAGGATGCCGGCCTCAATGTCCTTGTCCATAAATTTCTGCATTTCAATGACTTCCTCCTTGGCCTTCGCAACAGCCTTCACCATAATCTTGCTGAGGAAAGCATCCACAGTCTCATGATCGTGAGCCATCTTGTCACTCAAAATCTGGTCAGCGGAACAATCATATCCGAGAAGCTGAGCCTTCTCTGTACGAAGACGCATGATATCCAGGATAACCTGTTTGTTGTCATTGGCATTGTCATGATTTCCGCGGGAAGAATAGGCCTTGAAAGCGGCCTCACGCTTGGCCCTGTCCTCGCAGGTGGTCATGAATACAGGGTAAGACGAAACCGGAATACCGATCTCTGACTTGAAAGCATTGCTCTCCGCGAGAAGGTTATTGCCGAACTTCTGCTGAAGCACAGCCAGTTCGGAACTGATTTCCTTGAAACGGGCCTGTTCAGCCTCACCGAGAGCCACACCATTGTCTATAAAGCTGTCATACAGCTTCTTGGTAACGACATACTGCTCGCGGTCGAGAGCTTCAGCATTGTCCAAAACCGCTTTTACGCGGGCGAAGAACCCCGGATTCATGAAGATATTGTCAGATGCTGCGGTAACAAGAGGAGTCACCTCGTCCATCACCTCCTGCATCTGCGGAGTCGCATCTGACTCGGAAACATTGTAAAGAACTCCGAGAGTCTTGGCAAGCAATTTTCCGGAGAGTTCGTACGCTGCGACGGTGTTTTCGAAAGTCGGAGCCTCTGCATTGGCCACGATGGCATCGACCTCGGCCGCCTGCTGCTTGATACCCTCTTTCACAGCCGGAACATAGTCGCTGACTCTGATCTTGTCGAAAGGAGGATAACCGCCTTCCAACGTCCATTCCTTCATGAAAGGATTGCAATTACAAGCCGACATCATCATAATCGTCGCTCCCAAAATAAATATCTTTTTCATAATGAACTATTTGACTATTTCCACGCCATCAAGGTCAATGAGTGTGAACTGCGCACTGCCTTTGTATGTGGTCAGAATTCCTTTTACATTGATCTTCGCGCCCTCATTAAGAATCTTCTTGTCAATCTGGGTGTCAGCGAATTTCGAGTAGCCGCTGGTACGGATCTGAATATCTATAGAGCCCATCTTGAAATACTGACTGATGGTATATGCAGACGCGTTCTTCGTCAATTCCTTCTTCAAGTCAGTGACCTTGCGGCCTGTATTGGTCTTGCCCTCATCGAAAGCGCCGCTGTTCAGATAATTGAGGAAGCCCTGCTTGGACATTGCCCAAGTGGTGACTCCCCAAGTCTTGTCTGAGAAGAAGATACGGTTGTCATTGTCGCTCGTATCCTTGTTCGGGTCGATATAGACGAGCAGGAAAATCTTATCTGAGTAAGTAAGACCGTCGAGTTCCACGTAGCTGCCCACGAGTTCCGGCTTGAAGCCCTTATTAGGATCCCCATCCACCAGAAGCTCCTTATAATCCGTTATTTTCTTGGCCGCAACCGGCGTTCCGATCTCGCCTCTGAATATGTGTGTGTCAATGATATACTGCACTTCGATATAGGATGTTTCGTACTTGGAGTCATTGCTCTCCCAGCCGAGCTGGACCATGCCGTTGTATGCGCCGAGAGTAAGACCGCTGCATTTCACATATACCCATTGACCGAGTTTGTAGTCATTGTACAGACCATTCTTGCCAATCTTCAGCTCGATTCCGCCTGTCTCGTCCTGGATATAAAGACTCTTGTACACATTGCCGGACCTGTCCTCGGAAATCACCTGACCGCCAATAACGATGTCATCACTGATTGTCACAGGAGTTCCCGGAGTAGTGTATAACTTTTTGAGATCCAGTATCGTAGTGTTCGGAGTCAATGTCACCGGCGTATAGACGTCGGCCTTGCCATAATCCCCGGTGAAGACCGGCTCCCATTCGTCGCAGGAGGCGAGCGCTGCCAGTGAAACAGCCGCAGCTCCGATTATGTTAAATATCTTGTTCATATTAGAATCTGAAATAAATGTTCAACATATAGTTGATTCCGCTCATGTAGAAATACTTGGAATCAAACCTGTAGTAACGCTCCTTGCTCACGGTATTGTCCATGAGACGGGTCTGCTCGTAACCGCCGGTGCGGAGATTCGTAGTATTGAGAATGTTCTTCACCTGAAGAGAGAAGCCGAGCTGGTAGTTTCTCTTGATGTACCAGGACTTGCCCACACTTGCATTGACAAGAACAGCACCCTTGAACTTCTCCTGAGCGGCCATATACTCGATTTCGGTAGGAGTAACGGTCTTGTCCGGACCTGAGGTAGCCATGTCGGTCCTGTAAAGAGGGTTCATGTCCAGATATGCGAAGTCGAAGTAGTCCACGTCGGCATCCACGAACCAGTAGTTCTTGTTCCAAGACAGGCCGAGACTTGTAGCGAGCTGCGGAGTGCCTGAAACATAATGTTTTACAGTCTTGCCATCAGCAGTAGGATGACTCTTCCAGTAAGGGATGGTCACGCCATAGGTATCCTCGACGATAGCCGCGCTGTTGTCATAAGTCTGGTACATCTTAGGGTTGGAAGTGTAAACGAACTGGCCGTAGGAGACCACACCCTGGAGAGCAAGGTTCGGAACCGGAAGCGGCACCTTGAAACCGAGCTCGAGACCGATATGACGCTGGTCAATACCGCTCATAGCGAAGTTGGTGAAGGAGTTCTGTGCATCGTCGTAGAAGCTCATCACCTTGGACTGGTCCTTGATGGCTGTATAGTAACCGGTTACACGGACATCATAGCCAGAATTGCTGTACGCATAGTTCAGGTCTGCGGTCAATGTCTTGTTTGTCTTAAGATTCGGGACAATGCTGTTTCTTGTTCTCGGGGAGATGAACGCCTGGTTGAAATTAGGCGCATCAGCGATGAACGCGGCATTTGCATAAACTCTGTGGCCGCCAGGTATCACGTAGCTGACATTGAGTTTGGCGGCACCCGTCAGGAAATCCTTGACCTCGGACTTGCCGAGCGAAGTGATGGCGTCACCTGTAATAGGGTCGTATGTCGTGATGACCTTTCCTTCGTAAGTCATCGGCTGTCCATTGGCATCAAGACCAGGGAAAAGACCCTTGCGGAGAAGACCTTCTCTCCAATATTTGGTGTAACCGATACGTCCTGCCAATGCCACATCCAGACCGAACTTGGAGAATTTGCCTGAAACCCAAGCCTCTGCGCGTCTTACGTTTGCATAGTAGTCGTAACCGTATTTGTCGCCCTGCTTCAATGTCTGGGCCTTGCCGTTCTTCAGATAATAGTCCAGGTCATTCTGGTACATTGTCACAGAAGAAGCATAGTCCCTCTCCGCGAACTGGTCAATGTTCACGTAATAGTCACCGCCGAGCAGATCGTCCAGAATCTTGTAATACTCGGTCCTGTTCCATTTGTATGAAAGGCCGCCGGCCAATGTGAAACAATTCACCGGGCTCCACTTCGCGTTGGCTGCGAAGTTCAAGTCCTGCTGGTCAGTCCTGCGTTCCTCGATAACGTACTTCGAGCGGTTGCCGTCAGCAGTACTGTTCATGGCATTGACAGCATACAGTCTGTCCCAGTTTATGTGAGTGATGCTAGGAATATCCTGCTCCCACTGCTCTTTCGCCCACATGTACTTGGAATAGTTCAGACGGTTGTAATCAGTATTGTCCATGAAGAAATAGCTCGGAAGATTACGGTAGTAATCAGGTCTCGGGTCCGGAGCATCGTACCAGTCGAGTGCAGTATAACCGTTCTTGCCGAAGCGGTAAAGCACTGTAGCAGAAGCCTTCAGCTTCTTGGACTCAGGAGTGAAGTCATATTTCAGGATGGCGATAGGCTCGTGAGTCTTCTTCACGCGGGCATTGCGCACCTTGCCGTTATAATAACCCCAGTTGGAGTTGTACATATTGTCGCCCATAAGGTCATACACCTCCTGGGTAGAACCGTTCTGCGCACCCCTCTGACCAGGAGCCGCCATGAAGGTCAGACCGAGTTTATGCTCCTCGCCGAACTTCTTCTCCACGGAACCGTAGTAGCCGAATGAACGATAGTAAACGCCCTTTATCCAGTCATTGCCGCCGAGACGAGCAGATGCGCTGAATGCGTATGACCAGCCGTTGTCGAGTTCGCCTGAAGAATAGGTCATCATCAGACGGAGACGGTACAATGCACTGTTGGTCAGCACGCTACCTCTCCAGCCGGTGCGGACCTTCGATGCCATCGGGTCAATGTTGGTGAGTCCGTTGTAGCCACCGAAGCCGTAATCGGAAATCTCCGAGCCATTTACACTTTCCTTGCTGCGGACCGCCTCATTCAGACCGCTCCACAGAGAGTAAGGAGTGTAGCCGGTAATCGCGTCATTCATCCTCACGCCTGCCATATAGACATCCTGTGACTCGCTGGAATAGCCGCGAACGCGGAAACGAACAGAACTGAAGTTGTATCCTGCAATGTTGTTGAACACGTCATTCTGTCCGAAAAGGATGGTCGGGCTGTCCTGATAGCCTGAATCATCCAGGTCGAACTCTGTGAAGCTCGCGTCATCGACTTCTCCGACCTTGTGGACCGGGGTCAATGACAACTTGAACATATTCTTCACATAACCGTCATTGACAGTGACATTGACCTTGGACTGAAGATAGTTTGAATTCTCGATCACGAGGTCGTACATACCGTCCTTGAGATCAGGAATATAGAATGAGCCGTCAGCGCCTGTGCGTACTGTGGCGATTTCCTGTGTGCCTGAATACAGTTTCAGGACTGCACCGTCCAAGGCTGTCTTGGAAGAGCGGTCCACGACAACGCCTTTCACGCCTCCGGTAGGATTCTGAGCGGACATTGCCACCGAAAGAATCAGCGCTGAGATGGATAGAAGATATTTTTTAATCATATTGAATACTGTAATTACTTGTTGCTTACGATGATGTAGGTAGGATAGTGGTCACTGTAGCCGCCGATGAACGTACCGCTTGAGAATGTACGGAACGGCGTACCCTTGTACTGTCCTTCCTGCTGTGTCATGAACGGCTGGCTGAACACACGTCCGTAATATTTCTTCTTCACGATAGGCTGGATTTTCAATGTTCCCTTAGGAGCATTGGCCATCGCCTGGTTTACAAGGATGATGTCATAGATGTTCCAGGTGCCTCTGTAGGCGAGTGAGCCGTAACCTGCCTTGAGCATTGACAAGAACGGGGAGAAGAAGTCCTGCTCGCCGACTTCGGCGATGGTCTCCTTGCCGTGCATGTATGTTACCATGCTCTCGTCGGTAGGGTTGTCGTTCATGTCACCCATCACCATAATCTTGATGCCAGGATACTGTTTCATCAGTTCCTGTGAGTGCTCGTAGATGATTTCCGCGCCACGGCTTCTGAGGTCCTGTCCCTTGCCGCCGATACGTGAAGGAAGATGGGCCACGAAGAATGCGAACATCTCGCCGTCGAGCAACCCCCTGACCATCAGGATGTCACGTGTACGGAAATAGTCCTGTCCTTCCTTGTCCATGGTGAATGTGATGGTCGTGGAATTGAAGTCAAACGGAATGGACTTGCTCTCTTCTACCGTGAAATGCTCCGGACGATACAGCAGCGCCACATCGACGCCTCGTCTGTCCGGGCCGTCGTAATGGACGATCTGGTAGTTCGCCGCCTCGATTTCAGGCTGGCTGACCAGGTCCTCCAACACGTGACGGTTTTCTATCTCGCTGAGTCCCAGCACCGTATGGAAAGCTTTATTCTCATCTGCCATAGCCTTGATGACCGTGGCGATGTTGTGAAGTTTCTTTTCATATTTCGGCTCTGTCCACTTGTTCTTGCCGTCCGGAAGGAACTCATAGTCATTCTTTCCATCATCATGGTATGTGTCGAAGAGATTCTCCACATTGTAGAACCCGAGCACATAACGCTTCGGACCGCCTGCATACGCTGATACGGAAATCAGCAGCAGAGCCAGGATTGTGTAAATTATTCTTTTCATTGTCAATGTTTGTGTTTTAGTGCCATCACGTTACCACCACCAGCTTACTGTAGCAGGATCCTCAGCCTCAACTTTAGCCGCCGCATCCTCCCCGATCGCTGCAGGAAGATTTGCGAAAAGGTCAATGCCGATTTTTTTCTCGAGTTCGTCAATGGACATAGCATAAGGCTTGAAGTTATTGTTGTCTCCATATCCTTTATGCTCCAGAAGAATCGCGCAGGCTATATATCCGGAATGACCGAATGTCGAGTTTTTGCTATACCTCAGAACTGCTTTGTAATAATGAGTAGGAACGGTCACTCTCTTTCCGACATTATCCCTTGCGGTCTTTGTGCTGCCTTTCGTAATACAACCGGTTACCACATAGCAAGTGTCCGCCCTGCTAGCCCAAGAACGCACCTTGCTTTCAAGGTTTGCCCAAGAATGCTGGTTGAGCTCAGACCGCTGCGGGGTCATATTCGTGCCATAGAACGTAGTTACGTTTGCCGCGTAATTCAATCTGTCCGCAGACGGCAACTGGTGCCCCCTGTCGTAACCGCCTCCGAATCCACGATACAGCACAGGCTGGTATTTCTCAGGAAGGGAAGGATCCAATCCCCAGGCATCAGTACGTTTTCCCGAACCGATTGTCCACGTGCTGAGCGGATAGGCAACCCACGGAGCGACAAGATTCTCGTAATCCCAGGCATATGTGTAATTTCTGGTCTTTACATTGCCGATCTTCATATCGTGCGAAAAGAAACCGAACTTGCTGTCCTCCGGCATTGCCGGAAGCTCAAGCCAGCCTGCCTTGATCTCAGACGGACCCGGATTAGGATTCGGGTTTGGATTTGGATTTGGATTTGGCCCCGGTGTCGGCTCAGGAGTTTCGCTCTTGCCTGCCTGAGTCAATGTCAATGTCGCAGATGCTCCGGATGCTTTCAGTGTCAGCACCGCAGTTCTGGACTGCTCAGAGCCATTGGCCTCCCATGCAAGAATCACGTTGGAGCGGCTTCCTGTGCCTGATGACGGATGCACCTTGAGCCATGAACCGCCGGAAACCTCAGATGTAACAATGATGTTCCACTCTCCGGATGCCTCCACCACAAGGAACTGCTCACCCTTCGCTGCACCCACATTGTACTCCGCAAGCTCGCTGCCCTTTACGGACAACGACACTTTTGACTGCCCCGACTGACCGGAATCAGTGCCGCAGGAAGAAACAATGGGCATTGACACCATCAGTGCCAACACCCATTTCATTATATATTTCAATGATTTTTTCACCCTTGAAACAATATTGTTTTAGACGGACAAAGGGCAACCCGGTTTTCCGGGCACCCTTTTATGTCTGGTATTTAAGTCGTTTGACTATTTCTCCGCTTTGATTGCAAAAAGTATAGCTCTTGCATTTGTTGTGGTCGTTACTGTAACCTCTGTCTCAGTCTCCAATTTAGCAGGAAGAGTGATAGTGTACTTATCGGAATCTTCAACTGTCAGAGTGTAAGGGGTACTATTTGCAGCACCATCATTAGCGGTCAAGGCCTGAGTAGCAACCTGAGTTCCGCCCACTGATGCTTTAATAGTCGCGGTTTTTCCTTTCCACGCCACACCATAGAAAGACACTTTGGTAGTACCTGCCGGGATCTTCAATGTTGCGGTACCTGCTTTCTTGGAACTGCCGATTTTCAGAACAGGAACATCTGCAACACCATTGACGGTAGCCTTTTCACTAAAAGCATTTGTTCCAAGTGTCCATTCAACGCTACTTGAGAAGTCCTCAGTTCCGGCAGCAGAAACTCCCTTATGGGTAAGAGTTACAGTGTAAGACTTGGTAGCAACCTCTGCTGTTGTAGAAACTGTAAGTTTCACAGTCACATCCTTTTCAGTCTCATTGGCCGCGAACTTGACAGTCACTTTGCCATTGCCATCACCTGATTCAGGAGATACCTTATAAGCAGCATTGTCAGAAGAAACTGTCCACTTTACATTGCCCTTTACATCGAAAGAAGCAGAAGTGTCACCAGCCTTTGCTGTGAGCGCGGTAGTGCTTACAGAGAACTTAGGACCGGTTGTTTCCACTTTCTCTACTTCAGTTGCAACTATCTGATAGTGGTTGCCAGCACCGACATACCATCCTTTCACTTTGATATCGCAGTCCACGAACTCATCCATGTTGCCAGGATAATAAGATAAAGAAAGATCTTTATTAGTAACACTTCCGATGAAAATATTATAGTACTGGTTATTCTTCTTGACATTTCCGGTGAAAGAGACATAAGTGACTTTCTTAGGAGTATCTGCCAAGTTAGCCTCAGTGAACTCAAGTGGAGCAGGATATGTTACAGTATTATTGCTGGAAACCACTGTGGTCGTAGGGGTAGCAATCTGAATAAGGCCGTTGTGCTCACTTGTCGTGCCGGCAACATTGACCTTGTCACCTACTTTAACTTTAGGGTCAGCTTTTACAAAGACAAGCACACTTCCTGTCTCATCAGTAATCACATAGCTCTGGGTGGTAACACCTGTAACCAGAACATCCTTGAGGTCTGCGGCTGAGCCTGCTGCGGCTGCGCAAACTGCAGCGATGGTGTTTCCTGCCGGCTCTGGAGTTTCTCCGCCACCTGTGCTGCCGCCAGTTCCGAGGTCAACGCCCTTTGAGAAGTCGATAGCGGTACCTGCAGAAGCAGCAACGCTAAGGTCGAGGTCATCCATCAGATATGCACTGGCAAGTGTCGCCTTGATGTAGATGTGGAGGGACTTGGTTCCTGAAGGAACTGTGAAGGTAGAAGATGCGAGATCCCAACGACGGTTTTTCAATCCGTTAGGGAATGCATACTCAAGTTTAACCCACTTGCTGCCGTCATTGCTGACATAAACCAGGAACTCTTCAGGAACAAACGTGTTGTCAGCGGCCTGATACAGATTTCTTTCTGAACCGAATGAAATCGTATAATTTGTCTTGCCTTCAGGAAGAGTGATATTCTTCACATGGAAATAATTCTCTTTTGCAAACCAGAGATAGTTCTTTCCGGAACCCGAATAATCAGAATATTTGCTGTCGGATGCACCAGTGGAATTAGTTCTGGCAGACATTCCGCTGAAAGCATACTCCACAGTCGATATACCTGAACCGGACTCATTCTTCCAACCGTCAAAAGAGTCGAGATATGTTTTCCAACCATCCGAACCTTTCACTGCAAGTTCTTTATCGAAATCATTGTGATATACGACTGCTGCTGTTGCCGCGCCTGTACCCTTCTGGGAAATTTTCAGTTCTTTGGAATCGAATCCGATAGTCACCTTCACAACGCCTGTACGGTCAGCGCCGTCGTTGCTCAGGACAGTAACTTCGAGTTTCGTGCCGTTTGAAGGAGCACCTTTCTCAGGATTTACTGAAATCCAGTCAGCCATAGGAGTGGCTTTCCAGTCACGTGTAGCTTTAACTTCTACAGACTGAGTCGAAGAAGTCGCATCGAAGGTAAGAGTTGCCGGAGCAATCTCTACTGAAGGAGCACCTGATGGTGTCTCATCCTTATCGCCACAGCTCTGCGCAAAAAGCATTGCTGTCAATGCGAATGAACCTAAAAATAAAGATTTGAGTTTCATGTTATTGCTATTAATGTTTGTATTGCCTTGCATAGGAACTACAAATATAGCCAAGTATCCCGAAATAACCAAACTAAATCGTTAAATATGCAATATGTCGTCCGCCTCCACCATTTTTCGGCCGACAGATTCAATTTTTAGATATAATTACTACTATATTGATTTTTATTGCTATTTTTGCAGATAACAGATACCATTGTATGTATTACGAATATAACCCGGAGAGCATTGACGACATTTTGAAGGTAATGGCGGCCAATGCGAAAAAACGTCGTCTCGAAAAAGGCTGGACCCGCAAATATCTTTGCGAGAGGTCCGACGTCCCAGTTTCCACCATAGCGAAATTCGAGAGCCTCCACACGATTTCCCTGGCTTCCTATGTAGCCATAGCCAAGGCCCTGGGCTATTCATCCGACATGAAAAAACTCATGTCCGAAGCCATCTTCACCACAATGAAGGAGCTCGACACCATCAACAACAACAAAAACAGAAAGAGAGGTCAACGTGAAAATCATAAATAAACTTAGCGTTAATATGGAAGGCCGCAAAGTCGGTGAACTTGCAATGGCTCCCGACAACAGGCATTGCGTATTTCAATATTCAAGAGAATGGCTGGCTGACGGATTTTCTGTTTCACCTCTGGAATTACCTCTGCGCCAGGACCTTTTCATTGCACAGAAAGACTCATTTGCAGGCAATTTCGGAATATTTGACGACAGCATCCCGGACGGATACGGCCGCTACCTGCTTAGCCGGCTTCTACGGAAACAAGGCATTGACGCTTCGACATTGACCCCGGTGCAGATGCTGAGCATCGTGGGCGAATCCGGCATGGGAGCATTGGCCTACCTGCCTGAAACTTTTGTGGGCGAAGACAAGGCGTTGCCTGAACTGGATGAGCTTCAAGATTTAGCTTTCAATGTCCTGTCGGAGAAGTCGGACAAAGATGAAGATGTTTTATACTTCAATAGCGGTAATTCCGGTGGATGCCGACCAAAATGCCTGATGAAAGATGATGAAGGAGAGTGGCTGGTAAAGTTCCGGCACGTTTATGATCCTGCTGATTTCGGCAAGATGGAGTACGATTATAATGTGGCGGCCGCTGCTTGCGGAATAGAAGTTCCAGAATTCAAACTCATTGACAATAAATATTTTGCGTCCAAACGATTCGACGTCCGAGACGGAAAACGCCTTCACGTCGCGACTGCCGGCGCATTGCTTGGTCTGTCATTGAATGAACTTACGATGGACTACCGGAATCTGCTGCATCTGACGGGCTTCCTGACGCAAGACCCTGCACAGGTCGAGCAGCAATTCAGAAGAATGGTTTTCAATGTCATAGCCGAAAACAAGGACGACCATCCGAAAAACTTCAGTTTCATTTGCGAAGCCGGCGCCTGGCGCATAAGTCCGGCATACGATCTGACGCTCTGTCGCGAAGGCTACCGAGGCGAACATGCGACATCAGTAATGGGCAACGGCCTCCCCACCAAGGCAGACCTGGTCAATGCCGGCACTGACATCAAAATACCAGAGTCCCGCTGCCAGGAAATCATCGAAGAAATCGCCGCCACATGTGAGAGACTGCTGACATCTTACGCGCCACGTTAGATTTTGTCCGCTTTTCCGGAATAGAAAACGGGCGGCCCGGTTAGGGGTCGCCCGCGTATAAGAGATATCTGCAAATCAATTACTTGATAATCAGATTTCTAACCTCATAAGTAGGAGCTACAGTAGTAGAACCTACATACTTAAATGCGATCTGCATCTTGGAACCTACATAATCTTTGAGATCGAAGTCTCCTGACTCTACAAAAGTCCAACTCTTTCCGTCAGGATAAGTAGGAACGGTGAGCAATGTCCAATCTGCATCAGCTACCTTCTTGGCATATATGAAGATATGGTCAGTAACATTGTCGCTTTTTACGAAGTTCATTGCATGCTCGAAAGAAAGGGTTGCTGCTTTAATCTTCGTAAGATCAATCTCAGGAGAAATCAACCATGACTCAGATTCAAGATTCTTACCGCCCACAAATGAAGACGCCTTCATATAACCTTTGTCTGCATCATGTTTCCAAACATAAGTAGAACCTTCCGGCAGCGTAACATCATTGATGGTGAAATCGCCCTTAGATGACTTGAAATTCTCCACGAAGTATGCTGCAGGCGCCTGAGTAATCTTGCATGAGCCTTCAGATGACTGTTTTGCATCACTTGAAGAGAACTTGACCTCAGCCACACGCTCGGCTACACCTTCATTTGCAACAGCAGAGAAAGCTACGATTGCGGTATCGGCAGGATTAGCGTCAATCTTGGTAGGCTCACCCTTCTTGTAGGTCATACCCTTGAAAGTAAGCCAGCTGCAATCCTCCGGCAATGTCACGAACACGCCTTTGCCCTTGTAAGCGACTTTCACTGTAACATCAGATGCCGTCTTAGGAACGCCAACTGAAGGAGTCATCACTTTCATGAGAGACTTCTTGATGCTGAGCACAGTAACGTCAACCAGCTGCTTCTTGCCGCCGTACTCACCTACAGGTCCTTCAACTTCTACGACATCACCTATTTCAAGACCGAGGCTTGCAAAATTCTTCTTAGCACCCTTCTTGTCGAGTGTTCCATAGATGTAAAGTGAACCAGTCTTGTCTGTAATATACCAGTTTCCAAAAGTCGTGTTCTCAATGGTCGTGCAAGTACCTTTAACCCTGACATTCTTACCGACAGCTGTCTCATTAGCCTCTTTACAAGTAACTTCAACGGCAGCGAGGGAGCCCTGGCGGACTCTGAGGAACTGTTTGTTGGCACCAGCCTTGATAGTGAGTTCAAACTCCCTACCGCCTTCTGAAGCCGCAGCACTGAAGGTCAAAACTTCTTTACCAGCCTTGCCGGACATCTTGTCAACGGCAAGCCAAGCAGGCTCTTCTGATTTGATGCTGCCGTCCTTATTTCTTTTAATGACATTTGGCCAATTGTCATCGGTCACAAACTCCCAGTCCACACTTGACTCAACAGTCACAGTTGCGTTACCACCTTTGGTCGAAATTGACAGATATGTCTCAGAGAGCTGAATATCGTCAAGATATCCTACCGTATCATCATCACATCCGACAAATGCGAAAGATGATGCCAGAACGGCGGTCAATAAATATTTAAGTTTCATATTATTCTGATATACGATTAGTTAAACATATATTTTATACCCACTGAAGCATACCAGCACTGACCGATTACCGGGTTATAGACGAATGTCTTGACACCGTCTTTCACGCTTTTCGGAGTAGAGAACACCGGATATCCTTCGCTGTCGGTAGAATCGTATTTGAGAATACGACCCTCATTCAGATCGGTATTCATATACTTGGATACGCCCCACTTGGAGTTGAAGAGGTTAAGCAAGTTCTTTATGTCGAGGCTGAGCTGAAGAGTATTTGTGGTCTTGCCAGCTTTGATCTTGAAGTCGTGCTTGTAGCTGAAGTCAACTCTGTGAACCCATGGAGAGTAAACGCTATAAGCTTCTGCGTACTTGCCCTGGTGCTTGCTGAGATACTTGTCATTATGGACATAATTCATGAAGCGGTCGCGATCGTTGTCTGAAGCGAAGCGGAACTTATTTTCAGCAACTTCCTTATCTGTAGGGATATACAATGCATCATAAGCATAACCGTCACCATTCATATCATTTGCAAGCATATATGAATAGTTGTATCCGCCTTTCCATGTTTCGTAAATGAAACTGAAGTGGTTTCCGCACTTGTCATGGTGAGTGAGAGATGCGATGAAACGGTCAGGTGTCACGTACTGTGAGTTATGGAGAGGAATGTTGTTAGGACCTGCAGATGTCGGAACATAAGTGAATGCAGACTCTGCGTTGGAACCTGGCATACCGGTAATCTCCTTGGAAGCAGTATGGGTGTAAGCAGCCATAATGCTGAGATTCTCGATAGGACGCATGTTCACTGTAACATTGGCAGAATAGCCGTATCCCTTGTGAGTGTTCTCGAGGACGAATGCCTTGGTTCCGCTTCTGAATGTTGAAGGGAAGATCGGACGGTTGTCAGCACCGTTCCATCTTGCATATCCCTCAATAGGAATGATGCTCCAGTCAGACATCATGACGCCGTTCACTGTCTTGTTGTAGATACCCTCAGCAGTGATGGAGAATGGGAATGATGTAGGGAACTGATAGTCCACTGCCAATGAAGTCTTCCATACCTGAGGCATCTTGAACTTGCGGTCCACAGCAGAGATTGAAGAAGGAACGGTTCCCTTATCCGGAGAAATGTCTGACGGATAGCCGAGACCTACGAGTTTGTCGAGGAGAGCCTGGCCTGTAGCCTTACCGCCATTGGTAACTAGACCACCCTTGAACGCATCCATAGTGAATCCCTTCTTTTCGGCATTTTTGGCATTGATCTGAGCCTGATACTGTACCATACCTGAGTTTGTAGGCATGTTTGTGAAGAATACGAGAGGCAGACGACCTGAGAAGAGACCTGTACCTCCACGGACTGTGAGGGTCTTGTTCTTCAGCACGTCCCAAGTAAAGCCGACACGAGGCGAAACAGTAACCTTGCCTGAAGGCCACAAACCGGTGTCGATATTGCGGACTTTGTTGTTGCTGTCGTAGTAGTCAATGGCCTTGATGGCATTGTTAGTCATAAGATCGCCATTGTCGAAGAACAAACCGTCGAAACGGATACCGTAGGTAAGTTTGAAGTTCTCTGTAGCACTCCACTCGTCCTGGGCATAGATACCGACTTTGTGGAACTGAACTCTTGCAGCAGGATTCTTTTCGCCGCCGTAACCATAGGTAAGGCAGACAACCTCAGGAGCAGCGCCATTGATGAAATCATCTACGCTAAGGTAACGGTAGTAACCTGTTCCGTTTCTCATGTAAGCATTGTCAGCCATCTGATACTCATAGTTCAGACCGGCAGTAATCTTGTGAGTTCCGAAATAGTATGTGAGGTCATCCTTCACGTTCGCAATCGTATTGTGGACTGCGTTGTTCCATGTGAAGAGCTCATATCCGAGAGAGATGTACGGGGTATTGGTTCCAGTACCGTCCATGATGTCGATGAAAGGGAACTCGCTTGAGTTTGTTCCTCTGACGTCATCAAGTTTGGAGAATGTCGCAAGGAACTGATTTGAAAGGTTGTCAGTAATGCGGCTGTTCAAATCCAATGACAATGAGTGAACCAGATTGTCCATAGAGTACATCGAGTTCGCATAAGACATTGAATAGAGGGACATACGGGCATATGCAGAACGTGTACCACCGTCCATAGAAGATGCGTTAGGAGCTGACCAAGATACGTTCTTGGTGAAGTTGTAACGAAGTGCAAGATGATTCTTGGAATTGATGTTCCAGTCGATTCTTGCGAGGAGCTTCATGTTGCTCTCATCAGCAGGGAAACTTGTGAAAGAGCCTGTATCGTATCCGTATTTTTCCTTCACATGAGCAGAAACCTTTTCCATATCAGCTACGGTAGCGTATGAGAGGGATGCTGCTGCAGATGGCTCTACGGTTTCGTCAGCTCTTGCTCTCCATGTGTTCGCGATGGAAGGGATCTTCGAATATTCGGCATTGACGAAGAAGAAGAGTTTGTTCTTGACGATCGGTCCGCCGAGGGTCATACCGTAAGTGGTAGTTCTGTCTTTTTCACGGGCACTTGCAATCTGGGTTCCATCTATTGTATCACCACGCATGTTTTCATTGCGGTGATAGACGTAAGCCGAACCCTTGAAAGTGTTGGTACCAGACTTGGTGATAGCATTCACACCACCTCCGATGAAGTTGGTCTGACGCACATCGTACGGAGAAATAACCACCTGAAGTTCCTCGATAGCATCGATGGAAATAGGGTTACCGCCTCCAGGAAGCTTGGAATTGAGACCGAAGTTGTTGTTGAAGTTCGCACCGTCAACGGTAAAGTTGGCTGTACGTCCGTCTGTTCCGGCGAATGACATTCCGTTTCCACCATAAGGTGAAAGCCTGGTAACGTCTGACAAGCTTCTGCTCACAGTAGGCAATGATGTAATCTGGCTGCTGGTTATGTTGGTGGCAGCACCTGTTTTTTCACTGCTGAACTTAGATTTTGCAGTTCCGATGACAACTACCTGCTCAAGGAACTCTGTTGATTCTTTGAGAGTAGCGTTAAGGTTGTAAGTCTCAGCAAGCTGGAGTGTTACATCCTTGAAGACAATGGCATTGTAACCGACAGATGATACCTCGACCTTATATGGGCCTCCGGCACGCATACCATTGATGGTATACTGTCCTCTCTGGTTAACAATAGCTCCGTAAACAGTTCCGGAAGGCTCATGAGTAGCTACTACAGCTGCTCCGACTGCCGGTTCTCCTTTTTCATCGGTGACACGACCACCCATTGAAGATGTTGTCACCTGCGCATAGGCTAGCGAACCTGCCAACATAGCGATGCCGGCAAGTAACAAATGCTTTAATGAATAATTCATAGAGGTAATTATTGTTTATTATAGTTTGTATGCAAATTTAAGTTATTACTTACAAATATAAAACACTAAAACAATTAAAGTCGTGTTAATTACATATTTCCGTCTCTTTTTAAATACAATTTAAAACGTTCAAATCACCGTTTGACCGATGCTGTTCCGACATATCGTCGGCAGAAGTTTTTTTCTTTCCGAAAAAAATATTTTGCTATTCGGAAATATCAGCTTAACTTTGCAGAACTGATGTGGAGAGATTTGCCTGCTTGCAACCACGTTAAAAAATGCTAAAATGTTGACAAACGGTGACCGCGTGGCGCGGAAACCACTTTTCATATCAATGTTTTGTGTTTTTGTTACGTCTCCACATCAGTGGGACGTTTTTTTGTGTCCGGACGACTGTCAGGAGCCGTGAAAAAGCATTGACGCAGATACCTGAACCACCTGCGCTGGAAGATTTTAAAAATATTGGATATGAACTACTTATTTACATCAGAGTCTGTTTCTGAGGGACATCCTGACAAGGTTGCCGATCAGATTTCAGACGCTATCCTGGACGAATTCCTGAGACAGGACGAAGATTCCAAAGTTGCCTGCGAGACTTTCTGCAGCACCGGCCTCGTAGTGGTAGGCGGTGAAGTGAGGGCGGAACACGCTTATGTGGATATTCAGTCCACTGTAAGGAAGGTCATCAACAATATCGGCTATGACAAGGCCGACTATATGTTCGACGGAAACTCCTGCGGTGTTCTTTCAGCTATTCACGAGCAGAGTGCAGATATAAACAGAGGTGTCGTGAGAGAGAATCCTGAAGATCAGGGCGCCGGAGACCAGGGCATGATGTTCGGTTATGCCTGCCGTGACACGGAAGAGTACATGCCGCTGCCGCTGGCTCTATCACATCTGACACTCCAGATCCTGTCAGATATCAGAAAGAACAGCCACGACCTGATGCCATATCTCAGGCCTGACGCAAAATCCCAGTTCACCATCGAATACGACGAGCACAATCACCCTGTACGCGTCCACACTATCGTGGTTTCCACGCAGCACGATGAATTCGTGGCACCGGAACTCGGAAACATGAAGTATGACGAGGCTGTGCGTCAGTTCGGCCAGGAGAGAGTGGACAAGGCGATGCACGACAAGATCGAAAAGGACGTAAGGGAAATCCTTCTGCCTAAGGTAATTGCCTCCCTCCCGGAAAAGACCGCGTCTCTGTTCAAGAATGATTTCATTCTTCATGTCAATCCTACGGGCAAATTCGTTATCGGAGGTCCTCACGGCGACACAGGTCTGACCGGCCGCAAAATCATTGTCGATACTTATGGCGGACGCGGTGCGCACGGTGGCGGAGCATTCTCAGGAAAGGACCCGTCAAAGGTGGACAGGTCAGCCGCATACGCAGCAAGATATATCGCGAAGAACCTTGTCGCTGCCGGTGTCGCTGAGGAAGTTCTGGTCCAGCTGGCCTACGCTATCGGTGTCGCAAAACCTGTCAGCGTATTCGTAAACACCTATGGCACAGCAGCCAACGGACTCACTGACGCAGCCATCGCTGAGAAGGTCAATGAAATTTTCGACTTGAGGCCTGCTAAAATCATTGAGAAATTCCAGCTCAAGAATCCTATCTACGAGCCGACCGCAAGTTATGGCCACGTAGGACGCAAGCCATATACCAAGTCCGTAAAAGTGGTACGTGACGGCAAACAGGTAGAGAAAGTTCTGCAGTTCTTCGGCTGGGAACTGCTTGATTCCGTACCGAAAGTCAAAGAGGCCTTCGGCCTGTAGTCCTCCTGCCGACAGAGAAGAACGACGACAGCGTCGTAAGCGTCTCCGGTAAGCATCTCCGGTAAGCGGTAAGCGCCTCCGCGGTTACGTCGATACACGGGGCGCAGCGCGTAAGTTGCAGATTATCAATTATTTAACCAAAATCAGAGTTAGGAAAACCACAACTCTGAAAATGGTTAAACAGTTATCACACAGCGACTTACAGGTTGCACAAAGACCACACTCTATTTGTAGTACTTGGGCCAGCAGGATTTGAGGTAGGCGGCGAGAGCGTCTTCGTGGCGGTTTTCGGCCGGCTGGTAGAAGACCTTGCCCTTCAGGCCTTCCGGCATATATTCCTGATCCACAAAGTGGCCCGGAAAATCGTGAGAATATTTGTAGCCGTCGTGATAGCCAAGCTCTTCCATAAGTTTGGTCGGGGCATTCCGAAGCGGCATCGGCACACTTTCAGCTTGAGTCTGCGACGCCACCTGCATAGCCTCGTTTATGGCAAGATAAGCTGAGTTGCTCTTAGGAGAAGAAGCCAGATATATAGTCGTCTCCGCCAATGGGATTCTGCCTTCAGGCATACCTATAGAAGACACAGTCTGGAAACAGGCATTGGCCAGAAGAAGAGCATTGGGATTCGCCAGTCCGATATCCTCAGAAGCAGAGATGCACAAGCGCCTTGCGATGAATTTCGGGTCTTCGCCACCGTCAAGCATCCTCGCCAGATAATATATGGCAGCATTCGGATCCGAACCTCTGATACTTTTTATAAACGCGGAAATTATGTCATAATGCATATCGCCGCCCTTGTCATAACGCGAAGCATTGGTCTGAAGACAGGACTCCACAGTCTTGTTGTCGATTACGATATGCTCTGCACCAGCAAACGAATCCACCACTATCTCCAATAGATTCAACAACTTACGCGCGTCACCGCCGGAATAGCGGAAAAGCGCCTCAGCTTCATTGACCTTGATATCCTTATGCTTTAGAATCTCGTCTTCAGTCAGCGCCCTGTCGAGCAGATGCTGAAGGTCATCCTTTTCCAATGACTTGAGCACCAGCACCTGACACCTCGAAAGCAGAGGATTGATAACCTCGAAAGACGGATTTTCCGTAGTCGCGCCTATCAGAACTACAGTACCGTCCTCCACTGCTCCCAGAAGAGCATCCTGCTGAGCCTTGTTGAAACGGTGAATCTCGTCAATGAAAAGAATCGGAGCACCTTTTCCTGAACCGAACATCGAAGACTTGTCAGCCTTGGCTTTGTCGATGACTTCGCGCACATCCTTGACGCCGGAACTGACGGCGGACAATGTGTAGAATTCCCGGTCCAATGAGTTTGCCACGATCCTGGCCAATGATGTTTTTCCCACACCCGGAGGTCCCCACAATATGAATGAGGACAAATTGCCGCCGGCTATCATATTCCGCAGCACGCAACCATCTCCTACAAGGTGTTTTTGCCCTACATATTCGTCCAGATTACGCGGTCTCATCCTTTCCGGAAGGGGAGGAAGCAGTCGATTCATCTTTTCAGTATCCATATCGCGAAATTATATATAAACCTTTGTAAATCAATAATTATAACAAATATGTTAATCGGTATAACATTTTTGTTATACGCATTTTTCAGCATTCTTGAGGCAAAATCAGGCAGCACTTCCTGTCCTGACAGCCCTTAAACTGCAAAAATAATGAATGGCTGGCGAAAAGGAAAGAGGAATCTTTTTTTCCTCACGAACAATACACGAACAATATCGGAATTATACCATGATTTTAACATAATTTCGGTTGAAAGTTACTACATTTGTACTTGGTAAATAATATGGAAATGTTTGAGAAAAAGACAAAGATCATCTGCACTATTGCAGACAACAGATGTGATGAAGAATTTATCAGGCAGTTATACGAGAACGGAATGAACGTTGTACGTATCAACTCCGCACATGCATCACTTGAGGGTGCACAGATGGTAGTGGACAATGTACGCAAAGTATCAGACCGTATCGCCATACTCATTGACACGAAAGGACCTGAGGTCAGACTTACCCAGATGGCAGATGCCGTGGGGTTCGTAGCACATACGGATGAAATCATAGAAATCATTGACAATCCTGCGGAAGCATGCCGGAAGGGGAGACTCTATACTACTTATCCGCACATGGCCGAAGATGTTCCTGTAGGTTCCGACATTCTGATTGACGACGGCTCCGTGGATTTGTCTGTTATCGGCAAAGAAGAGGGCAAGCTTATATGCAAAGTGATGAACGAGGGGGTAATCAAAGGACACAAGAGTGTCAATGTCCCGAATGTCCATATAAATCTGCCTGCCGTTACGGAAAAGGACAAGAAATTCATTCATTGGGCAATCAAGGCCAATATTGACTTCATTGCACATTCTTTCGTGCGCAGCGCCAAGGACCTCCAGGAAATCCAGGAGATTCTGGATGCCGAGAACAGCCATCTGAAGATAATTTCCAAGATAGAGAACCAGCAGGGAGTGGACAACCTCGACGACATTCTCACATACTGCTATGGCGTAATGGTCGCGCGCGGAGACTTGGGAGTAGAGATTCCTGCAGAGCGTATTCCGCTGGTACAGAGGGATATAGTCAAAGCCTGCCGGGCAAGGAAGAAACCGGTGATCATCGCCACCCAGATGCTCCAGAGCATGATTGAGAACCCGAGGCCGACAAGAGCTGAGGTGACGGACGTGGCCAATGCCATTTTCCAGAGCGCTGATGCGATTATGCTGAGCGGTGAGAGCGCATACGGAGAATATCCGGTAGAAGCTGTCAAGACAATGACCAAGATAGCACAGCAGACCGAACAGACTCTCGACGTTAACCTGGACCTTGATTTGAGGAAAGTAGTGAAACCGGTCGCCGTGGTACTTGCAAGATCATTGGTTGCGGCAACCCAGGAGCTTCCTGTCAAGGCTCTTGTCTTCGATACATATACAGGAAGAGTAGGACGCTATATCTCCACATTCAGACCTGAAGTTCCGGTTTATGCAATGTGTTATAACGATTACACTATGAGAGAGTTGTCGCTCGTATTCGGAATCAAGGCATACCCATTCCACAAGGTAAGGGACAAGGAGGAATTCGCAGCCGACTCCATCAAGATCCTGTGCGATGAGGGCAAACTCCAGAAAGGTGACCTCGTAGGCTTTATAGGAGGAGTTTTCGGTGCTCAAGTCGGCGCCACATATATGGAATTGAAATACATTTAGCACGCATTGAAACAATCCTTGACAATATTTATGGTCTGCGTGTGTCTTCTGATATGTTCAAAAGGCTCTGCGCAGGTAGTGGACATCGGTTTGCTGTCGTCTCCGAAAAGCGTCGGCTTCAGTTTCCGCCACTTGTCAAGGAACCAGAATCTTTCAGTCGCCAGACTCTCGGCAGACATTCTTGATGTACTTTCCCACAAGCATGACAATGCCGGTATAAAATGCGATTATGCAATGCTGATGCCGCTGACTGCAGGATGCATCGGCGAGGACACGCAGTTCAGTGTTATGGCCGGCCCCGGAGCATCTGTGGGCTATGTAGCAGACCACGGGACATCCAAAGGCCACATGTGTGGACTGATGGGAGCTGTCTGCATCGATTTCGCGTTTAAAGTACCTGTTCATATTTCATTGAGTGCCAATGCTATACTGGGATGCCACATAACGAAAGACGGGAAAACGCTCGAATTCTACAAGAACGGCATCTACAGAAGCTGGATTCCGGAAATAACCATTTATTACAGATTCTGAATGAAGCAGTTACGACTCATACTGGCATGTTTGGCATTGACATTTCCGCTGCTGACAAAGGCAGGGGAGAGAGCGTCATTCAGATATGGTATTGAATGGGGTGTGAATTCGGCCATCCTCGTCGGCAGCCACAGTTCATACATCTCCGGAGAAGGGTATCTTGTGGACAGCAGAAGTTTGGATTTCAGGTCCCATATAAATGGTGAGGTGATGGGACTTATAGGATTGGAATACAAGCGTTTAGGATTATATGTCCGAAGCGGGTACATGGGGCTTCAAAAAGAGGAATGCGTCGTTCCTGTTCTCCTGCGGAGTTCTTTTGCGCTGTCCAGGTCCGGAGTCGAAAAACATGGTTCCATATATATTGAAGGCGGCTGTGGACTGCAAAAGTCCAAACCAGTATCAGCAGTAACCGGTACAGGATATGTTTACCGCCTGAGACTTTCCGAGAAATTGGCATTGGACCTGAACGGCGGATTACGCATAACGTATTCGCATCCTGACGTTTACGACAAGTATGCCGAACGGAAAGTTCCTAAAGAATCACTCGGCCTGAGCAATAGCCTCAATATAGGCTTGGCCTTGACAATCGCGCTGGTTTTCTGACATGACAATGTTTTTTGGAGATGTTCCGTGCGCGACTGGAACGAAACTGAGATTTTTTACGGCTATATGTAGCCATAAAATATTATCTTTGTATTCTCATACGGGATTGCCGTGTGTTATACAATTTATATTATGTTAAGTTAGGTATGTTTTTACAGATCTTCTCCCTACTCGGTGCCATTGGATTGTTCCTCTACGGCCTTAATATGCTGAGCAACGGACTTCTCAAACTGTCCGGCGACAGACTCCAGAAATTTCTTCCCTGGATGAAAAAAAATCCTGTCAACAGTATTCTGTCCGGATTTTGCATAACGACAATCGCCGAATCATCAAGCGCGGCAACCGTAATGGTAGTAAGTTTCGTCAATGCCGGCGTACTTGCTCTGAGCCAGGCCATTCTCGTCATAATGGGAGCGAACATCGGTGCATCCTTCACCACTTGGATAATTGCTCTGTTGGGCTTTCTCATTGATATAAAATACGTTACATATCCACTTATTGCAGCCGGATTCATTCTGACAATGATGAAGGGACAGAAACGCAAGGTGTTCGGAGACGTTCTCCTGGGATTCGGTCTTCTTTTCCTCGGCGTATCCTTCATAATGACCACATTCCCAAGTACCGGCCAACTTCACGGACTCGCCTACCGCATTTCTGAGCTCCAGACCAACAATTTCCTCGGAGTTCCAATGTTTATGGCCATCGGATGTATCCTTGCATTCGGAATGCAATCAACTGGAGCTGTGACACTTACGATGGTTATGCTCAGCTGCGGATGGATCAATTTCGACCTTGCTGCAGCTATGGTGCTCGGTGAGAACATCGGAACCACAATCTTCGCAAACATGGCTGCCACAGATGCAAATATACAAGCAAAAAGAGCAGCATTGGTACATACATTCTTCAATGTTTTCGGCGCCGTACTTGCACTTATCGCATTCAAGCCGCTGATTGGCCTTGTCGGCTGCATAACGACAGCATTGGGAATTGCTCCCGGCATCTGGGCGGGAGTTTTCGGAATAGCGCTTTTCCATACGCTCTTCAACCTGTTCGACACCTGCATCCTCGCCTGGTTCACTAAATTCATCGAGAAACTTGTCACCAAATGCGTCCAGGAATCTGACAGCGAAACAAATGAATACAGCAATCTGATTTACATCACCTCTCGCAACTTCGGCACACCTGCCATAGCCATTTCACAGGCATTCAAAGAGGTCGTACACTTTGCTGAAATACTCAGAAACGGCTTTGACAATGTGAAAAATGCTGTTATGGAAAAAGATCCTGACAAATTCGAAGAATACCGAGTGAAACTCGTGCACCTGGAGGAACTGTCCGACAAACTCGAATATGAAATCGCAGGTTTCCTGAGCAATGTCTCCACAGGCAATCTCACAGAAGAAGAAGCAGAGCAGGTCAAAGTGCTCTACCGTGTCATAGGCGAGCTCGAAAGCCTCGGCGACAGTGGAGAAAACATAAGCAGGATATTGGAAAGAGAACGCGTGCATAACAGAAAATTTGATGACGACTCCATATCCAAGATACTCACATTGAGTTCTAAAGTCGAAAAAGGCTATGACGTAATGGTTGAGAATCTGAAAAACGCTACGACTCTGAAAGGAGTCAAAGACATTTCCAATGCCTATGCCTCAGAAGATGACATCAACGAAACTCGCAACAAGCTGAGAGAAGAAGGCATTCTGCAGATAGAGCACCACACTGGAAACTATCAGTCTCTCAACTATTTCCTCGATATGATAGCAGAATTGGAGGCAATGGGAGACTTTATGATAAATGTATCACAAGCCATCGTTAGAAACGACAATTGAAATGGGACGTAAAAAACTCGACCTCATACTTGAAAATGTTAAGATAGAAGCTGTTGCTGCAGAAGGAAAATCACTTGCCCACGTGGATGGGACAGTGGTTTTCGTAGAATTCGCAGTTCCGGGAGACATTGTCAATGTCAAGGTAACAAAAAAGAAAAAGAACTATATGGAAGGTTTCATTCTCGAGATAGTGAAACCTTCCGAGGACAGGCTTCAGCCTTTCTGCGAGCACTTCGGAATATGCGGAGGATGCCGCTGGCAACCATTGCCTTACGATATGCAGCTGAAAGCCAAACAGCAGCAAGTCTGGGACCAGCTGGTCCGCATCGGACATCTGGAAATTCCGGACATCTCCCCTATCCTGCCGTCAGACAAGACCAAATACTACAGGAACAAGCTCGAATTCACATTCTCGAACAAAAGATGGATCTACAACAATGAAGATCCGGACAGCCTTACTGACGAGGAGCGTCTTGGACTAGGCTTCCATGTAGGCAAATTCTTCGATAAAGTATTGGATATCAAGCATTGCAGCCTGCAGCCGGAGCCGTCAAATGAGATCAGGCTTTTCATCAGGGAATACGCCATCTCTCATAACCTCGAGTTCTACAACATCCGGGAAAATACTGGTTTCCTGAGAAATATCATTGTCCGAAACAATCAAGTCGGCGACGTAATGCTCACAGTATGTTTCGCTTACGACGACCAGGACAAGATTGTCCCGATGCTCGATGCCATTGCCGTAGAATTTCCGCAAATCAAGTCGCTGCATTACGTGATAAACGAAAAGCTCAACGATTCGATTTCCGATCTGGACTGCATATTATATAAAGGAGAGGACGCCATCTGGGAGACCATGGGCAAATTGAAATTCAAGATTGGTCCCAAATCATTCTACCAGACGAACAGCGAACAAGCCTACAAACTGTATTCAGTAGCCAAGGAATTTGCAGCATTGACAGGAAATGAGGTCGTATATGACCTCTATACCGGCACCGGCACGATCGCCCAGTTCATTTCGGACAAAGCATCCAAAGTGATTGGTATCGAATATGTTAAAGAAGCAATCGAGGACGCGAGGATAAATGCGGAGGCTAACGGAATCACCAACTGCACATTCTTCGACGGCGACATGAAAGATATCCTGACAGCCGATTTCATAAGAGAGCACGGCAAGCCTGAAGTGATGATTATCGACCCTCCAAGAGCCGGAATGCATCCGGATGTAGTAAAAGTCATTATGGAGGCCGCTCCTGAACGCATCGTATATGTCAGCTGCAATCCTGCCTCACAGGCAAGGGATCTGGCAATGATGTCCCCTATGTACGAGATTACGGCTGTGCAGCCGGTGGATATGTTCCCTCATACGATGCACGTGGAGAACGTATGCGCATTGAAACTAAAAGGCAAAAAAGAAGAATAATTTTAAGGTAACATGCTGATAGAGTGTTTATTGCTTATAGTCGGACTTGCACTTGTGGTTCTCGGTGCAGACTTTCTGGTAGATGGAGCATCATCCATTGCCAAGAGGTTTGGAGTCAGCGACTTCGTCATAGGACTTACGATAGTCGGAATGGGCACATCAGCACCTGAGATGGTAGTAAGTTTCATCGGTGCCCTTCAGGGAAACGGAGATATCGCAATCGGCAATGTAGTAGGCTCGAATATTTTCAATGTATTCATGATTTTGGGAGCGACAGCATTGATTTTGCCGATGAACATTACTCCGATGAACCGGAAAAAGGATATACCTCTGAACATAGCCATAACATTGATATTTATCGCTTTAGGAATGAGTCGAACCCTTTTCGGCATCGGAGATGACGTGCTGGGCAGAATGGATGGAGCAATTCTCCTCGTGCTGTTTGCTGCGTACATTTATATGTGCTTCCGTTTCGACACGGCAAATCAGACAGAAAGCAATGAAAATGAAAAAGTTATAAAACCGGCATTGGCAGCAGTGCTGATAGTTGCCGGACTTGCGGGACTTGTTTTCGGCGGCAGAATGTTCGTCAATTCAGCTACATCCATAGCCAAGATGCTCAATGTCAGCGACAAACTCATTGCCATCACGATTCTTGCCGGCGGCACGTCAATGCCTGAACTTGTGACCTGCATCGTAGCAGCATTCAAGAAAAAGGGACAGCTTGCCCTTGGCAACATTTTGGGCTCCAATGTGTTCAACATTCTCCTGATTCTAGGAGGCTCCGCATTGTTGCATCCGCTCTCCATGGCGGGCATGAGTTATGTGGACTTGGGCGCACTGCTGCTCAGTTCACTCGTGATATGGGCAAGTATCCATACAAACAAGAAGAACCAGCTGGATCGGGCTGACGGCCTGCTCCTACTGATTTTAGAAGCTGCATACATGACATTCCTGATAATCAAGAAATAAATCTAAACCAATATGTTCAAGCCAATCGATTATAAGTTGATCAATGTATCAAACGGTCGAATTTTCGATGATGAGGGCTGGTCTCTTGCCGACCCGGAAGCAACTGCTCCTTCACTTGTAAGAGCCGTTTACAAAAACACCAAATTCACCCCGAGAGATGACCTCAAAGGGCTTTACAGATACGCAGAATGGCTTCCAGTGCGCAAGACTCTCAGACATTCACACGCACCTGTAACGTATAAGAGCAAGGGCTTGGCCAATATGTTAGGCCTTGAGAATCTATACATTACATTCTCAGGTTATTGCCCTCGCCTCGGCGCCAGAATGGAAACCTGCTCGTTCAAAGAGACTGAGGCCTATTCCGTATGCGCAAGACTGCCGAAGAACAACAAGAGAATCCTGGTTGTCCAGTCTGCCGGAAACACCGCAAGAGCATTTGCCAAAGTATGCTCTGACAACAACATTCCTATCGTCATCTGCATTCCTTATGACAATATCAGCGACCTCTGGTTCAGAAAGAAGCTGTCATCTTGCGTAAAGATAGTCGCAACCCCAACAGGCACAGACTATTATGACGCCATCGCATTGGGAGACAAACTCTGCAAGGATCCGAGATATATGGCTGAAGGCGGTGCCAAGAACGTGGCCAGAAGAGACGGTATGGGAACCACAGTACTGTCAGCCGTGGAAGTGATTGGCCGTATTCCTGATGCATATTTCCAGGCTGTAGGAAGCGGTACGGGCGCGATTGCCGCTTGGGAAAACGCAGAGAGGCTCGCTGCCGACGGCAGATTCGGCAAGAACAACATGAGGATCTATGCTAGCCAGAACGCTCCGTTCACTATCATGTACGACTCTTGGAAGAATCACAGCCGCGAACTCGTATCGATGACTCCTGAAGAGTCCAGGAGTAAGGCGGAAGTCATTCTCGGAAAGGTTCTCTCCAACAGAAAACCTCCATACAGCATAGCAGGTGGCCTGTTCGACGTGCTGGAGAAATCAGGCGGCGACATGTTCAAAGTCAGCAACGATGAGATTGTTTCATGGGTTGTACGTTATTACAGTGCTGAAGGATATGACATTTTCCCAGCCTCAGCATGTGCGGTGGCCAGTCTTAAACAGGCACTCGACAGTGGTACCGTGAAGAAGGATGAAACCATTATGCTCAATGTGACAGGGGGCGGTATGCTGAGCGCTACGAGAAAAGGGTTCATACTCAAGGAACCGGATCTGGTTCTGAACCCGGAACTGCCTGCAGAAGAAATAATTGCAGCAATCGACAAATTGTTCTGATATAGATGATTCTACAAATTCCGCAAATAGCTTCGCAGCTGGATACCGCAAAGTTCAATCCGGACTCCGCGAAAGTTGCATTGAGCAATATGGCTAAAGAACTGACCACCAACCCTGATCAGTTCTTCCAGAGCCTTATCCATGATGCCATCACATTCGGCTTCAAGGTGCTGGCCGCCATTGCAATATACGCAATAGGTCTCTGGATCATAAAGCGGGTAAAGGTACTGCTCCGAAGAATATTCGAACGCAAACATACAGAAAAGACACTTGCATCGTTCGTCACCAGTCTTTTCACCATCACATTGACAGTGCTGCTCGTCATCATCACGATAGGCACATTAGGAGTGAACACTACTTCACTTGCGGCCCTGCTCGCTGCAGGCGGTATGGCGATAGGTATGGCGCTGAGCGGAACAGTGCAGAATTTCGCCGGAGGCATTATGATATTGATGTTCAAGCCTTTCAAGGCTGGAGACTATATCAATGCTTTAGGTTTCTCCGGTATTGTGACAGAAGTGAATATCTTCAGCACCAAGCTAAGGACATTCAACAATGAAACAGTCGTCCTGCCTAATGGTGCACTTTCAAACGGCAACATAAAGAACTTCTTCGAGAGAAACGTGAACCGCTGCGAATGGTTTGTTAATCTCGACTACAGCACGGACAATGCCAAGGCCAAGGAAGTCCTGATGAATATCCTGAAATCCGACAAGCGTATCCTTGACGGGACAACACCAGGCTCCGCTGCCCCTTTCGTAGCACTTAATTCGATGAAAGACAGCAGCATAGAATACGTAATGAAAGGCTGGGTCAATGCTGAGGACTACTGGAATGTGATGTATGACATAAACGAGGCCATATTCACGGAGATTCCCAAGAGCGGTCTAAGTTTCCCGTTCCCTCAGATGGATGTGCATATAAAAAATCAGTAGCCGGTTTCGACTACTGATTTTTTATATATGTTCCGCACATTCTGTTACTGCCGGGAAGCAGCGGCACGTTCTATCAAAAGATTCTCAAGACTGACTACAGGATTCGCATATATCCTCAGGAATATATCTCTCAAATCAGCCCTGCACAGAGACTTCTCCACCTTATCGAGCTGATGCTCAACGTAATCCGTAAACTGAGCAACATCTTCCGGAGTATATTTGTCACGGTATTTGAAAGTGTGGTTCACCATATCATAACCGATATAGTTGGTCTTCCACAACTTGTAACCCTCTATAATCCTGACGTCAACTGCATGTCTGATTGCCTGATAGCGGTCATTCTTGTTACAGTATGACGCAGCCTCGATCTCATCATGAGTGAGCGGCGAACCGATATTCAGATGGATATTGCCTTTCTGCTGCTCGATTCCGGTCATAATGCTTATGAGATCCTCACGGGAGCCCTTGACATATTTCTGTGTCCGTGAAATCAGGCGCTCACGAGCCTTGAGGATATCGCACGGCTCATATTCGTATGAAATACTGAGCGGAACAATGTTAAGTTCCTCAAAATTCGTAGTGAAATCAGCAGTACCGCTCATATCCAGCATCTTGAGCAGGCCCTGCTCAGTAGTGTCGATACCGTCCTTGGCCCTGCCTTCACGCTGGGCAATCCAGACGGAACTGCGGCCGGAGGTGATGCACTCTCTGATATATTTCGAAAGGACCTGTGATGAAAGATAGAGCTGTCTCGCATTGATTCCGCGAATGACCTTGATCATCCTGTTCGAGCGGATGAGATATTCTATATACTTGTTGGTCAACAGGTTGCTTCCCACTGCTATCTCAGTCATAGGAATCGCATTGCGGTAAAGCACCACCTGAGTTATCGCAGGGTCAAGAATAATGTCGCGGTGATTGGACATCGCCAGAAACTTGCCGTTGATTTTCTTGAGATTCCCGATACCGTCATAGGAGAAATTGTGTGCTGTCGTGGACAGAACCCACTCTACAGCCTTGTTCATTACAAGAATCTGGAACTCGTCAATGCTCTTTACGCTCTTTAGTATTTTTCTGAGGAATTCAGGCTCTTTGTCCGGAAATATAGCTTTAGACACTTCCACAACAGCGGGATGATCTGCAAGCTTACCAAGCGCCTCTACCGCTTCCGCATCCGTATAAGGACTGATGTCGGTGAATTCATTCAATTCTTCACTCATAATCTTTAAAAATTGGTTTAGGATATCATACATTCGCGGATATCTCCACAAAATGCAGTATCAAGGGACAAAACTAATAAAAACCACGTGAATATGCAAAAAGTTCTATTCCAAAGGCTGCTTCAAAAGTAAAATTATGGATATCAAATAGGTGATTTTGTCGGCAGAATTGTTTTATATTTGTAAGAAATAATGCAACTGCATAGCACTGGACCAATGAAATTCAAGAACACTATCATGCGTATCGGACGCTCGATGAGCGCCATGGTAATGCCGAACATAGGAGCCTTCATAGCCTGGGGACTCATCACAGCCCTCTTTATCCCTGACGGATGGCTGCCCAACGACAACCTGGCAAAGCTAGTTTCACCCGCATTGACATATCTCCTTCCGATTCTTATCGCCTATACGGCGGGCAAGAACATCGCTGGCGACAGAGGCGGAGTAACCGGGGCGATAGCGACAATCGGCGTAATCGCGGGCAGCGACATTCCGATGTTCATAGGCGCGATGATTATGGGGCCGGCTGGCGGTTTGGCCATAAAGGAGTTCGACAAGCTGACCAAAGGACGCGTCAGGAGCGGCTTCGAGATGCTGGTGAACAACTTTTCGGTCGGCATTATCGGTATGCTTCTCGCCATCGCCGGCTTCCTTGTAGTGGGCAATGCGATAAGTTCCCTCACAGGACTGGTCAGCCGCGCCGCAGAAGCATTGATCGCACATAAAATGCTGCCGCTGATATCGTTAGTGGTAGAGCCGGCCAAGATCCTGTTTCTGAACAATGCCATAAATCACGGGATTTTCTCACCCATTGGAATCGAACAGGTACACGAAATCGGCCAATCGGTAATGTTCCTGATTGAGGCGAATCCGGGTGCGGGACTGGGTATGCTGCTTGCGTACTGGGCTGTCGGCAAAGGCAGTTCCAAGACATCGGCACCAGGAGCGGCCATCATACATTTCTTCGGAGGAATCCACGAAATCTATTTCCCGTATGTACTCGCAAACCCTCTGCTGCTCATATCAATGATTGCCGGCAGTTTCGCGAGCCTCCTGTTTTTCAGCATATTCGGCGGCGGACTGGTAGCACCGGCATCCCCCGGAAGCATAATTTCCGTGCTGGCGATGGCGCCTAAAGGCCAGACACTCATCGTATTGGCCGGAGTTCTGATTGCCGCTGGAGTCTCATTCGCCGTCTCGCTCCCACTCATAAAGGGACGCAAGGCCAATGCCACTGACAATCAGGTCAATGCAGATGTTAGCATATCCAAATCCGGCACAAGACAGCGCATAAAGTTCGCCTGTGACGCAGGTATGGGCTCAAGCGCTCTCGGGGCTACAAGGTTCCGTAAAAGGGCCGCGTACGAAAACATTGACGCGGATATCAGCAACTGCGCCATCGAAGATATTCCTGCTTATACCGACATTGTGGTCTGTCAGAACCATTTGAAAGACAGGGCATTGGAAAGAGTGGAAAAGAACAGTGCAGAAGGCGGAAAAAAGACAGTCGTAATAGGAATTGAGAACTTCATGGATGATCCGGCACTGGACAGGCTCCTGGAATCGCTTAAAGGCGACAACCATGAAGTGCTTGCCAAAGACAACATCCTTACCGGGCTCAAGACCGAAAGCAAAGATGACGCAATACTTCGCGCAGGGCATCTTCTCGAGCAGAAAGGATATGTCCAGAAAGGATATGCAGAGGCAATGCTGAAACGCGAAAACGAGTCCACGACCTATATGGGCATGGGAATTGCCATTCCTCACGGCACGGATGAGGCCAAAAAGGACATCATCCGTTCAGGAATCGTCATTCTTCAATATCCTGAAGGAGTGGATTTCGGGGATGAGAAAGCATATCTGATCGCAGGAATTGCAGGCAAAGGCGATGAACATATAGAGATTTTGGCATCGCTCGGCGAGACATTTGAAGACGAGGACAAACTTAAGACCCTGATGTCTGCAGAAGATCCGAATATAATTTATAACATATTGAACAACAATGAATAGCGTAAAAGTAACTGTAAGTGCGGAGAACGGCATCCATGCACGTCCCGCAACTGAACTCATCAAACTCATCAAGGAGTCAGCTCCGGCAAAAGTAACATTGAAGGCCAATGGAAAATCCACCTCGGGAACGAGTATGATTTCGCTTCTTACTCTCGGCCTCAAGAAAGGAACGGAACTGGAGATCATTACTGAGGGCGACAATGAAACTGCTGTGGCAGAACGCATTGCAACATTTGTACAGGAACTCAAGTAACATGAAAATCCTTACATCACCGGCAAAGTCCAGAGGATTATGTGCAGGGAATGCATTCATTCTGCATAGAAGCAAACTCGAGAGCACTGAAACAATGGATATCGACGAGAGCTTTGCAAGGCTTTCGGAAGAACTTCGGCATCTCGCTGAAAAAGACAGCATCTTCGAAGCACATGCGGAAATTGCAGAAGATCCGATGCTGCGGGAAGCCATTGACGCTGCCATAAGCGCAGGATTATCCGTCATGGAGGCGACAGACAAGGCCTGCGGAGATATCTGTGCAATGTTCGATGAACTGGATGACGAATACCTGCAGGCGAGAAAAGATGATGTCAAGGATGTTGTCGCAAGACTTAAACGTATACTTGCAGGAGAAACGGAGAGGATACTGCAACTTCCTGATTATGAACATATAATCTTAGTAGCAGAAGAATTCTACCCTTCAGATTTGGAAGCCCTGGACTTATCCCGTATAACGGGAATGGTGTCGGAAAAAGGCAGCACCACAAGCCACGTCTGCATTATCGCCCAAACCAAAGGGATCCCAGTCCTGACAGGCGTATGCAGCTGCACGACAGAAATTTCTGACGGAGAACGAACTATCCTCGATGCCGACAACAGTCAGGTAATCATCTCGCCTGACGATGCTGCCGAGACTGCATTCCAGACGAGGATGGAGACAAAACTGACGGCAGAAAGCACTGTAAGCCAGATAAATAGAGAATATCCAGGAGTCAAGGTCTATGCCAATGCAGGCAGTATTGAAGATGTACGCAATGCCATTGGAAAAGGAGCTGAGGGCATTGGCCTGTTCCGCAGTGAATTCCTGTTCATGGAAAGCAAAGACGGATTTCCGGATGAGCAGACACAGTTCGACGCATACCGCGAGGCGGCTGAAATCTGCGCAGGCAAGACATTGACTATAAGGACATTGGACATAGGCGGAGACAAACACCTGCCGTACTTTCATATGGACCATGAGGACAATCCGTTTCTCGGGCTGCGTGCTATAAGGCTATGCCTGCACAAACCAGAGATTTTCAAGACTCAGCTGAGGGCAATCCTACGTGCATCCGCCTACGGAAATGTCCGCGTCATGTTCCCTATGCTCAGCACGTTAGAAGAATGGGACAGGGCCATTTCGATATTGGATGATTGTAAAAAGGAACTCGCAACAGAGGAAATCAAGTTCAATGCGGACATTCAGGCCGGAATGATGGTAGAAACGCCGGCAGCAGTGCTTATGGCCAAAGAATTCGCATCCAGGGCGGGATTCTTCAGCATCGGCACCAATGATTTGACGCAGTACATTATGGCATCTGACAGAGGAAACAGCGCAGTGTCCTATCTATATAGATATGACGATCCGGCTGTATTGTCCGCCATCAGCATTGTCTCGAAAGCTGCTGAAGAAGCCGGGATAGAAGCAGCCGTGTGCGGAGAAATGGCCTCAGACAAAAAATTTATGCCCACACTGTGCAGCATGGGCATCAAAGAACTCAGTCTGAGCATTTCAGCATTATAAATCACTGGGCATTAACAGTTTCTGAACAGCAGTGAACTGTCCCCATAGCTCAGGAAGCGGAAATCGTGGGACAGCGCGTAATCGTAAATTGTACGCCAGTCTCCAAAAGCGGACACAAGCAGGATCAATGTACTCTCAGGCTGATGGAAATTCGTCACCAAGACATCCACAAGACGGAATTTGAATCCCGGGACAATGATAATGCGCGTCCCGACCTTGAGTTCTGTCAATGAATTGTCCTCCAAGTATTTGACAAGTGCCGCAATGGCTTCCCGAGTGGTCGGTTCATACTCGCGTGTGTAAGGAGCCCACTGCTCCACATCCTCAGGATGACCTTTTTCAATACAGCTCACGCCCACATAGTACAGGGATTCAAGAGTCCTTACAGAAGTGGTTCCGACAGCGATTATCTTTTTTCCTGATTCCAGAATGTCCTTAAGGAAGTCCAGGGACACGACAAACGGCTCACGATGCATTGGATGTTTGGAAACTTCCGAATCCTTTACTGGGAGGAATGTACCGACACCTACGTGCAGACACACGGTTTCCATGTCAATGCCTCTGGCCTTGATTTCTTCAAGGACTTTCTCCGTAAAATGAAGACCTGCCGTAGGAGCTGCTACTGAGCCTCTTATCTTGGCATAAAGCGTCTGATACCGTTCCACGTCCAAAGCCTCGCTTTCCCTGTTCAAATATGGTGGAATAGGGATTGTTCCGCAGATCTCAAGCACACGGGAGAACGGATGGCCGCCATCCCAGCTGAAGCGTACAATGCCGGTTTCGCCTTCTCTTGAGACCAGTTCAGCACGCATGTTCAATGCCGTAACTGCCTCATCTTCCTGCGGGTTATAGAGCGAAAGTATATCTCCTTTCCATTTCTTGGCATTGCCGATCACGCATTTCCAAGTGCAGGATTCAACTGAGGCAAATGAGATGTTGTATTCCTCAGGTTTTACCGGCTGCAAGCAGAAAATCTCGATTCTGGCTCCGGTAGGTCGTACAAAATGCAGACGAGCAGGAACGACTTTAGTGTCGTTGAATACCATTATGGCATTGTCAGGAAGCAGACCGGGAATGTCACGGAAGACATATTCTGAGACCTTTCCGTTCTCGTATCTCAATAATTTGGAAGAATCACGCTCTGACAGGGGATATTTGGCAATCCTTTCATCTGGCAGCGGATAGTTATAATCTTCTATTCTCAGTTCAGGTATCATATTCAATGTATTTTCTTATGTACGATTGCAGACATGATGTCTTTCATCGTTTGCGGCTGCAAAATTACGCATAGATTAAGAATATCGGAAGAACTTTTGAAAATTCTGTGAATTTGACAATGTCACGGAGTTTACCATTTGTGTATTCGCTCCGTTTACAAAGTTAACTTTAACCCCGTTACATTATCATCAATTTTGTTAATTGTTGTAAATTTAACATAAGTTAACAACATAATATGTTTGTATTTGTAAATTTTAACCAATGTAATATAAGCGTTTTTTATAATGTATTTTTAATGATGCTATATTATTGATATTCTGAGTTTTATATTAAGATACTTTAACTATTGATTTACTTATTTAGTGTAAATTCCTGCTCTGAGTGGCGTAAAATAGAGGTGCGGGGATTGTATTTAAATGTTTACACACTGAAACCTAAGTATTTACGTCTAATTACATAAAGTTATTTTTAGGACATCTTTATCGTGTATCTGTTTACAAGTTACACTTGTGTATAGGATAACCAAATGTAAACACTTGTTTTTTACATTTATTCGTATTACTTTTGTAATCACAACGTTTAGAAATATGAACAGCAGATTAGAACAATTTCTTGCTGCGGAGAACATCTCCCAGTCTCAGTTTGCCGACACCATCAATGTGGCAAGAGCAAGTGTGTCCCATATATTGGCAGGAAGGAACAAACCCGGCTGGGATTTTCTGAACAGTATGATGGAGCACTACCCTAACCTTAACATTGAATGGCTAATGAACGGCAAAGGCAAGATGTACAAGACCATGATGGTCGAGAAGCCACAAGCTGCCACGACTCCGGAAGCGAATCCTGCTCCTGATCTGTTTTCACAGCCTGTAGTACAGGAAATGCCTGTCCAGACGCCGCGAGAATCCAATATTGCACGTACATCTGCAGGGCGTGAAACGAATATTGAAGCCACGAAGAGTCAGGACTCCCCTGCCGGCCCTATTCAAGTAATTGATAATCAGCGTAAGATATCGAAAATTGTAGTGTTTTACGATGACAATACTTTCATTGAAATAAAGTAAAAGGGCATATTTTTCAGTATGGATTGACAAGAAGGCAAGATTCTGAGTATCTTTGCAGTCGTAAAATTCATATCCAGTATGTACAAGTCCATCATCCGACCGATTCTATTCAAATTCAATCCTGAGACGGCTCATCAGTTCACATTGAACAGTCTCAAGGTATTGGGAAAGATTCCTTTCGTGCGCAGCATCATCAGACTGATCTACAAACGGGAACACCCTGCATTGGCCAAGGAAGTCTTCGGCATCAAGTTTCCGAATCCAGTAGGACTTGCAGGTGGTCTGGACAAGAACGGCGAATGTTATAACGAGTTGTCTGACTTTGGTTTCGGTTTCGTCGAAATAGGTTCATTGACAGTAAAGCCGCAGCCGGGAAACCCTAAGCCGAGACTGTTCAGGGTTATCAAGGACAGGGCCATCATCAATCGTATGGGCATCAACAACAAGGGCATTGCCAATGCGATAGCAAACCTTAACAAGGAGCATCCGGAGGTGATAATCGCGGGTAACATTGCACCGAATTCGGCTTCTCAGGGAGAGCAGGTCGCAGAAGACTACAAAGCGGCTTTTTCCCTTCTGTACGACTTCGTGGATATGTTTGTGGTCAATATCTCCTGCCCTAATGTAGTAGGCCTGACAAGCCTCCAGGACACATCAGCGCTGTCCGACTTCATGGACAACATCCTGAACATGAGGACAGGACTTGACGTGTATAAGCCTATTTTGCTGAAATTGTCTCCAGATCTGACTCATACTCAGATAGATGAGATTCTGGATTATGCCATGCTTTCAGGCATTGACGGTATAGTGGCAGGCAATACCACGAGGAAGCGCGACGGCCTTACGATTCCACAAGAGAAGATAGACGAAATCGGCAACGGAGGCATGTCCGGCGCCCCGATTTACGAAAGAAATCTCGAAATGGTAAGATATATCTCGAGCAAAACAGGCGGAAAACTGCCTGTAATCGGTGTGGGCGGCATCATGTCGCCGGAACAGGCTCAGGAAATGCTTGATGCAGGAGCTTCACTGGTAGAGATCTACAGCGGCTTCATCTATGAGGGGCCGGCACTGGTTGAGAGAATACTTAAGAAATTGGATTCCAATAATTTGTAAAGCAATGACAGAGGCAAGTATCTGCACAATCGGGGACGAGATTCTGATCGGCCAGATTGTGGACACGAATTCAAGCGGAATAGCTGTGGCGCTTAATGCTATCGGATTGAAAGTCACACAGATGAGATCAATAGGTGATGTTCACGACGTGATCGTTTCTGCACTGGACGAAGAACTCAGGACTCATGAAGTGGTGATATGCACAGGCGGACTCGGACCTACCAAAGATGATATCACAAAAGCTGCACTGGCAGAGCTTTCCGGCAGCGGGAGCTATGTCATAAACGAGGCTCAGTCATTGATTATGAGGAACATACTTCATTCCCGCGGTCTCGACATACTGGATACGAACGTGGCTCAGGCAAGCGTCCCGGACAAATGTGAAGTTATCCCCAACCGCTACGGAACGGCTCCTATTATGGTATTCCGTTTCCCAGAGTCGAGATATGGGCATCCGGCAGTACTGTATTCGATGCCTGGCGTTCCGTTCGAGACAATGAATATGCTTCCTGACGTGATAAACGATATTCGTGCGCATTTCGGTCTGACTGCCATATATCACAGAAGCATAATGACTTACTCCTTGGCGGAGTCGGCCCTTGCAAAGAAAATCGAGGCATGGGAAGACTCACTGCCTTCTGACATGCATCTCGCTTACCTTCCTAATCCCCTCACAGGCGTCAGATTAAGGCTCTCCATCTATGGTGGAGACAAGAATGAGGAAGAAGCCCGCATTTCCGAGCGTTTTGAGGCATTGAAAGCGATTCTCGGGGATGTTATCTACTCCGACTGCGATGATACGCTTGAACACGCCCTGGGTGAGATTCTGAAAGCGCACCACAAGACATTGAGTGCTGCCGAGTCCTGCACCGGCGGAGAGATTTCTCATCTGATCACTACGGTTCCCGGCTCTTCAGAATATTATCTGGGTTCCGTGACTTCATACGCCATCCCGGTAAAGGAAAAAGTGCTGGGCGTTCCGGCTGAGATTATTGAAAGGCATGGCGTGGTAAGCAGCGAGGTGGCAGCTGCCATGGCTGACGGAGTACGCAAACTTCTCGGCTCTGACTATGCTGTTTCCACCACAGGTCTTGCCGGCCCGGGAGGAGGTGACGGTGTAAACCCTGACGGCACGGTCTGGGTAGGTGTAAGCACTGCTTCCGGAGTTACAAAAACGAAAAAATTCAATTACAAAAATGACCGTAAGCGGAACATCGAGCGTTTTGCCGCGTCAGCATTGTATTTTCTGTTAACTGTTGTAAAGGCAGACCTATCTATTTAATAATCAATGAATGTAACAATGATGTTTTAGATGAAAACATTTTTGTTACATTCATTTTTGTTAATAATTTGCTGGTATTTAGCCCTCAGATACGGATTTTACATCCCTCATGACACGCAAGAAATTGGCTCCGGCTACCTTTTCGATGTCAGTTTCAGAGTAGCCCCGTTTTCTCATTTCGTCGAAGATTACCGGCATCTTGGAGACGTCTTCCAACCCTTCTGGAGTCACATTGATTCCGTCAAAATCGGAGCCTATTCCGACATGGTCGATTCCGGCTACACTTACCGCATGGTCGATATGATCGACAACCGTCTTGTATGACGGGCGCTTCAGCATTGACAATTTCTTCTGAACTTCCACCCAGGCACGGTATTTTTCAGGTGACGCCGGATCCTGTATGAACTGCGCTTCCACAGCATCGGCTATCGGATCCAATCCGGATCTCTCCAGTTCAATGCCGAAATCATCGGACAAGAACAACGGATAGAAGTTTATCTGTATGACACCATCTACCGCGGCAATCGCCTTCAGCATTTCGTCGGACATGTTTCTACGGTGACTTGCCAATGCCCTGCAGCATGAATGAGTTGAAACGACAGGTGCCTTGGAACAGCGTACACAATCGAAGAACGTGGAATCAGAGGCATGTGCCAGGTCGATAACCATTCCGAGCCGGTTCATTTCAGCCACGACCTTTCTTCCGAACGGACTCAGACCGCCCCATCTTTTTCCCTGTGCCGCAGAGTCACATATCTGATTGTCAGTATTATGTGTCAATGTGAGATAACGTACTCCCATACGATAGAACTGCCTGAGCAAAGCCAGACTCTCCTGTATAGGCAAACCGTTTTCCATGCCGATAAAGATGGAGGTCTTGCCGGCAGCCTTGTTCTTCAGAGCATCTTCCGGTGAATATGCCATTGCGGCCATGTCTTGGGCGGACTCTACAGCATCATTGACACCGGAGAGCATTTCCAAAGCATACCTTGTGGCAGCATCTGGCGCCATCGTGCCAGGTGTGAACAATGCGAAAAAGGAAGCGTCCACTCCCCCTCGCGCCAATTTCGGAAAATCCACATGAGCATACGTATTGTCTATGCCCAGATTTCTCAACCTCATTATCTGTGATGGCGTATCACAATGGGAATCAAGTACGAACATATATTACTCAAGTTTAGCCAATCTTCTATCCGTCAATGTTTTCCGAGAGTTCTGCCCACTCCTCGGTCTTGGCATCCAAGTCTCTTTTGTCTTCCAGATACGTTCTGGTCAGTTCCATCACATCATCATCAGCTCCCGGAGATGACAGCACTGCCTCTATTTTCTTCATGCTTTCCTCAAGCTTTGCAATCTCCTTTTCCAGGAAAGCTATGCGGTTACGCACCTTACGTTCCTCTTTGGAGACGGTTTTTCGTGCCACAAAATCTTTCTTTCCCTCTGAAACGTCCTGTACCACAGGCTTTTCCTCAGGTTTGAATCTCCGTTCAAGTTCCTGGAGAGTTTCTATTCTGCGCTCATCCAGGAAGTCCTGAATTCCACCCAGATGCTCCTTGACACGACCGTCCCTGAATTCGTACAGCTTGTCCACAAGGCCATCCAGGAAGTCCCTGTCGTGCGAAACGATTACCAATGTGCCGTCAAAATTCTTCAGAGCCTGTTTCAGCACATCCTTTGAGCGGATGTCCATGTGGTTTGTAGGCTCATCAAGCGCCAGCAGGTTATACGGCTGAAGCATCAGCTTAGCCATTCCAAGACGCGCCCTCTCGCCACCGCTAAGAATCGCCACTTTCTTGTCAATGTCCTCTCCCTTGAAAAGGAAAGCGGCAAGGATATCTCTCAGTTTGGTACGGATGTCACCGGAAGCAATGCTTTCGAGCGTTTCCAGTACAGTAAGACTCTTGTCGAGCACATCCTCCTGATTCTGAGCAAAATAGCCCACATTGACATTATGCCCGACTCGGGCTTCACCAGATATTGGCTCCAATTCCCCCATTATGACTCGCATCAATGTGGTCTTTCCTTCACCGTTCCTGCCCACAAGCGCGACCTTCTCGCCTCGTCTGATTTCTATTTCAGCATTCTTGAACACGACTTTCTGTGGATAACCTACAGTCAGGTCTGTTCCTTTGAACACCACATCTCCAGAACGCGGAGCCGGAGGAAATTTCACCGTCATCGTGGAATTGTCCGTCTCATCGATCTCGATCCGGTCCAGTTTCTCGAGTGCCTTGATTCTGGACTGCACCTGATTCGACTTTGTCGGCTTGTACCTGAACTTGTTTATGAAATCCTCAGTCTTTTCTATCATCTTCTGCTGGTTTTCATAAGCGGCAACCTGCTGCTGAAGACGCTCCTTGCGGAGTTCAAGATACTGAGTATAAGGTACTTTGTAATCGTGGATATGTCCCACCATTATCTCGATTGTACGGTTGGTGATATTGTCCAGGAAGCGCCTGTCATGAGATACGAGCAAAACTGAGCCGCGATAAGCCTTCAGATAATCTTCAAGCCATTCGATGGACTCGATATCCAGATGGTTGGTAGGCTCGTCGAGCAGCAGCACGTCTGGTCTGGAGAGAAGGATTTTCGCCAATTCTATACGCATATTCCAGCCCTGGCTGAAAGTCTCAGTCTTCCGGCCGAAATCCTCATCCTTGAAACCGAGCCCCAGCAATGTCTTCTCGGCCTGGACTGCAGGCGGCTCGGAATGCTCTATCGCCAATGTATCATTGATCTCATTCATCCTGGAAATCAATGACATATATTCATCTGACTCGTAGTCAGTCCTTTCCGCAAGCTGACGGCCTATCTCGTCAAGCTCATTTTCGAGTGCAGTCATTGACGCAAAAGCCGTCATCGTTTCTTCAATGACGGTTTTTCCTTTGTTATGCTGCATTATCTGCGGCAGATATCCTATCTTTATATGGTTCGGAAGGTCAATGTGCCCTGATGTCGGAGTCTGCTCGCCACATATAAGTTTCATTATCGTGGACTTCCCCGCTCCGTTCTTGCCTACCAGACCGATTTTGTCATTTTCGCTTATATGAAAACTGACATTGTCCAGCAGCACATAACTTCCGTAAGCAACTGTAATACCGTTAATTGATATCATTTCAGAGATTATTATTCAGATTTTCTGACGCACGCCAATATGCTCAGTTCGTACAAGAGATAAAGCGGCGCCGCTGCAATCAGCATTGAAAACGGGTCAGCAGGCGTAATTATAGCGGCGATAATGAGAATCGCCACCACAGCATGCTTTCTGTATTTGCCCAGGCTTTCCCTTGAAACTATTCCCATTCGGTTCAGCACCGCGATCAGGACAGGAAACTCGAAAACAATTCCGAACAGAAGCACCATTGACATGAACATCGAAATGTACGAATCTATAGTGATGGTGTTCATGACTTCGGAACTGACAGTATAGTTCTGAAAGAAGTTCAATGTAATGGGCAGTATGAGGTAATAGCCGATTACGAGTCCTGCATAAAAAAGAACAGAAGCGAATGAAAACGCCTTCCTGACTGCCGATTTCTCTGCCGGATATAGTGCCGGAGCTACAAACATCCACACCTCATAACAAACATAAGGAAAGGATATTACAAAACCGCAGATAAACGAAACCTTGAGATGAATGAAAAACTGCGCGGAAATGTCAGTATTTATCAGTTGCATCTCAAACGGCAAGTTCAGCCAACTGTAAAGCCAGAAATCAGGCCTTGTCGGCGCGAGAATTACGTCATCGAACAGAAATCCCTTGAAGCACAGGAGAATCACACTGAAAAACACAATGCAAAGCACCGAGCGGAACAATGTTCCCCTCAGCACGTCAAGGTGATCCCAGAAACTCATTTCATCGCCACTTCCGCCCACTGTTCCAGAATTTATTACTTAGAATCAGTTTTTGACGGTTTGTCGGCATCATTGTCGATGTCGTTGATCTGTTTTTCAACGTCACTCATTCCATCTTTGAAACTTCTTACACCCTTACCCAAACCGCGCATGAGTTCAGGAATTTTCTTTCCACCGAAAAGAAGGAGAATCACCAAAGCGATGATAACTATTTCCCACGGGCCAAGTACGCCTAACGGATAAATTGTCATAACTTATTGATTTTAAGAGTAATTATCTATCATTCATTCTGGAGTTTATCATCTCCAGCATTTTTTCAGGGCAAGCTACAGGACGACCGGTTTCCTTGTTCAAGAAACCTAAAACCACCTGACCGCAAGCACACAGCACATTATCCTGATTATAGACGGCCTGCTTGATGACGAGCTTTGCCAACGGCAGCTTGTCGATGGAGGCTGTGCACCTCAGCACGTCCCCCATCTTGGCCGAATGTTTGTATTTACATTCCACGGATACGACAGGTATCACGATTCCTTCCGCCTCGCATTGTTCTATCGGATATCCGCCTTCCCTTATCATCAGATTTCGCGCACACTCGAAGTAACGGATATAATTTGAATGGTGAACGATTCCCATCTGGTCCGTTTCATAGTAGCGTACCGGAAAACTGGTCTCAAAGTACATCATAACCTACATTGACTTAAGTGCCTTCAGCTGAGCCTCATAGCTTTCAATCTTCGAAAGCGAGTCAGCCTCTTTCTGGCGTTCTACAGCCACTACTTTTTCAGGAGCATGAGCCGTAAACTTCTCGTTGGAAAGCTTGCGCCTTACAGACTCGAGAAACTTCTTCTGATAGTCAAGTTCAGCTTCAAGCTTGGCGATTTCTTCCTCAACATTGACCTTGCCGGTCAGCGGAACATACATTTCCACCGTCCTTACCATCTGTGAAACGCCTTCAGATGTGTTACCGAAATCTGCAACGACTTCCGCAGAAGATGTGTTGGCGAGTTTTGCGACTACAGCAAGCATTTCTGCCGGGAATTCACCCTTGAACATCACCTGAAGTTCTTCTTTAGGTGATATGTTCTTCTGCTGTCTGATTCCTCTGATTGCATTGACAGCTTCTTCAGCAAGTTCGAACGATGAGATAAATGCAGCATCGAATTCTCCTGCTACAGGAGTAGGATGGAACATTATCGTCTCGCCTTCCTTGCGCTCTGCCATATCCTGCCAGAGTTCCTCTGTGATGAACGGCATCACAGGGTGAATCATCTTGAGAAGATCCTCGAAGAAGCCTAAAGTTTCCGTATAGGTAACCTTGTCAATCGGCTGTCCGTAAGCAGGTTTGATAAGTTCCAAGTACCAGGAGCAGTAGTCGTCCCAGAAGAGTTTGTATATGCTCATCAATGCATCTGAGATTCTGAACTTAGCATAATGGTCTTCTACTGTAGCAATGGTCTGGCTGAGTTTGTTCCTGAACCATTTTACAGCAATGGCACTTGACTGAGGCTGACCGATTTCTTCTGAAACAGCCCATCCCTTTACAAGTCTGTATGAGTTCCAGATTTTTCCGCAGAAATTACGTCCCTGCTCCACCTGGGATTCATCATAGAATATGTCATTGCCGGCAGAAGCGCAGAGAAGCATACCGATTCTCACTGCGTCCGCACCATATTTTGCTATCAAGTCAAGTGGATCAGGAGAATTGCCCAACGTCTTGGACATCTTCCTGCCGAGCTTGTCCCTCACGATACCGGTAAGATAAACATTGTGGAACGGCTCCGCGTTCATGAATTCGTCTCCGGCCATAATCATTCTGGCAACCCAGAAGAAAAGGATGTCCGGTCCTGTAACCAGGTCATTTGTAGGATAATAGTATGCCAAATCCTTGTTTGCAGCATGTTCCGGATGTCCGGGTTTTTCAGCATCGAACACTGAAATAGGCCAGAGCCAAGAAGAGAACCATGTGTCGAGCACATCCTCGTCCTGTCTAAGCTGATCCGCCGTGATTGAAGGGTCAATCTTCTTCGCAGCCTCAAGTGCAGCTTCAGGTGTAGCCTCGACAACATACTGTCCGTCAGGCAGATAATATGCAGGAATACGCTGCCCCCACCACAACTGACGGCTGATGCACCAGTCGCGGACAGTTTCCATCCAATGTTTGTAGGTGTTTCTGTATTTGTCCGGGATGAGCTTCACGCGGCCGCTTTCCACAGAGTCGAGCGCCATTTCCGCAAGATGTCCCATTTTCAGGAACCACTGGGTAGAAAGCCTCGGCTCGATAACAGCATTGGTCCTTTCTGAATATCCTACAGGAGAGACATATTCCTCCACTTTCTCGAGGCAACCGGCTTCCTCCAGCATCTTCTGGATTTTCTTGCGGGCCACGAAACGGTCCTCTCCTACAAGAATCTGCGCCTTTTCGTTGAGTTTTCCGTGATCGTCGATGATGTCGATTACAGGAAGATTGTGTCGAAGGCCGATTTCATAGTCATTGACATCGTGAGCCGGAGTCACTTTCAGACAGCCGGTACCGAAGCCGATCTCGACATAAGAGTCTTCGATGACAGGTATTTCCTTGTTAATCAATGGTATGAGGACTTTCTTTCCTTTAAGCCAATGATAGCGTTCGTCGTCAGGGTTGATGCTGACCGCAGCATCCGCCATGATGGTCTCAGGACGTGTGGTTGCGACAATTATATATTTGTCCGTGCGGTTTCCGTTGCCGTCAGAGATATAGTATCTGAGGTGATAGAAATGGCTCTTGGTCTCCTTGTGCACAACTTCCTCGTCACTGACTGCGGTATGTCCTTCCGGATCCCAGTTTACCATACGCACTCCCCTGTAAATCAATCCCTTCTTGTAAAAATACACGAAAGTATTGATGACGGATTCCGTCAAATCAGGATCCATGGTGAATTTGGTACGGTCCCAGTCGCATGACGCGCCGAGCTTGCGGAGCTGGCTGAGGATAATGCCGCCATGCTCCTCTTTCCATTCCCAAGCATATTTGAGGAACTCTTCTCTGGTGAGGTCTTCCTTGTTGATACCCTGAGACTTGAGCCTTGCCACAACCTTGCTTTCTGTCGCAATGGATGCGTGGTCTGTACCTGGTATCCAGCAGGCGTTCTTGCCGTCCATTCTGGCTTTTCTGACAAGCACATCATTGAGCGTATTGTTCAGAACGTGTCCCATATGAAGAATACCTGTCACGTTTGGTGGCGGAATAACTATAGTATATGGTTCTCTTTCATCCGGTTCCGAATGGAAAAACTTGTTCTTGAGCCAATAGGCATACCACTTGTCCTCTACCTGAGATGGATCGTATTTTGCCGACAATTCCATGTTTATAATTTTTCTTTTACAGTAATCGTATAATTACATTGTGTTCAAATCATGCAAAGTTAAGAAAAATTAGTAAATTTGTGTTAATTAGAACACTCATGATATGGAAAATAACGAAGACAACAAAATGAGCCTCGAGCTCAGACCGGAAGTTGCAGCCGGAACATACTCGAATCTTGCCATCATTACGCACTCTCACAGCGAATTCATCATTGATTTCGCCAAGATGCTTCCGGGAATGCCGAAGCCGGACATCTGCAGCCGTATAATAATGACTCCGGAGCACGCGAAGAGACTGCTTGCAGCATTGACTGACAATGTTTCAAAATACGAAAACAATTTCGGACCTATAAGCCTGGAATCACAGCCGTCTCAGCGAGATAAAGGCAACACTTTCAATCTCGGAGATTTTCCTCCGTTCAATAACGGAGCCAAATCATAACGGACATGGATTTTTCCAGGATCAAGGCTTTTGCTTTCGACATTGACGGCGTTTTCACTGACGGTGGAATCCTTTGCGACCTGAACGGGGAACTGTTCCGCACTTTCGGCGCCAAGGATTCTTTCGGCGTAAGAATGGCCGTCCTTCATAAATATCCTGTCGCCATAATAACCGGCGGCAGGTCTGGTTCCATTGTCCAGAGATTCCGCACCTGCGGCCTCATTCCAGAAGACATCTATCTCGGTTCCAGAGACAAGATATTGGATTTCAATCATTTCTGCTCGAAATATTCATTAGGCGCAGATGAGGTGCTGTATGTAGGGGACGACCTTCCGGATATCCCTGTCCTCAGGGCATGCGGAATAGGCGCCTGCCCTTCTGACGCTGTGGATGAGGTCAAGAGCGTTTCCGATTATGTTTCCCCTTTCCCGGGAGGACGCGGCTGCGTGCGTGATGTCATTCAGCAGGTATTGAAATCCAGAGGCGACTGGGTTTTCGATGTCGCCGGCTATACCGCCAAGTTTTAACCAGAGTAAACGCGATGAATTCAGGACTTTCTCTTAACGGCCACAGGCTGATTCTGTCAAGCGCTTCGCCGAGGCGCAAGGAACTGCTTGAAGACTTGGGACTTCGTTTCACGATCGATACAGACACTTCATTTACAGAGCATTACGATAACGACACGCCGCTCGGCGAGATTCCGGCATTGATGTCGGAAGGCAAGTCTGACGGATTCCACAGGCCTCTTGAAGATGACGAGATCCTGATCACGTCAGACACAATGGTTTACTGCAACGATGTGATTATGGGCAAGCCGCACAGCCGCGAGGATGCAATATCAATGCTGAAAAAACTATCCGGAAGGGTTCATCATGTCACCACTGCATTGACATTGAGAAGCAACAAGCGTAAAGAGACTGTTTCTGACACGGCATACGTTCATTTCAAAGAACTGACCGACAGTGAGATAGAATACTATGTGGACAATTTCAGGCCTTTCGACAAGGCCGGCGCCTACGGTATCCAAGAATGGATCGGCTATATCGGCATTGACCGCATAGAAGGCTCGTTCTTTACCATCATGGGACTTCCGGTTCATCTTGTCTATCAAGAACTTGCCAAATTCCGGCAATAGCAGTTCCCGTAGCATCATAAAATATCTGCAGAAGGGTAAAAAAACGATTTAGAAACAAGTTAAATAAAAAAGCCCTTTTTGAAGGACCTTTTTAAATCGTTGAGTAATGACGCC
>ENA-OPIV01000008-OPIV01000008.1-human-gut-metagenome-genome-assembly--contig:-NODE-8-length-60118-cov-5.188766_pt1 | contig 60118 bp, 47 predicted proteins | sample MGYA00241408_ERZ501646 | MGnify/ENA primary metagenome ERZ501646 (study PRJEB25962, sample SAMEA2042368) | human gut metagenome | biome: human gut; feature: human-associated habitat; material: faeces...
CGGTGCCAAAAAGCGTTTCGCGCTTACCGGAACGGGAAAAATCAAGAGAAAACACGCTTATCACAGCCACATTCTCACCAAAAAGACCAAGAAGCAGAAAAGAAATCTTGATCACTTCGCACTTGTTCATCGCGACGATGTGAAGAGAGTTAAAGAGCTCCTGGTTATCTAGTTATCAATTGTTGAACTTGGAATGCAGTCAGAAAGTATCGCTGAGGGCGGTCACTGTATCCAAAAATCGTAAAATTTATGCCAAGATCAGTAAATTCAGTAGCCTCAAGGGCTCGCCGCAAGAAGATTCTCAAGAAGACCCGCGGCTATTTCCTTTCAAGGAAAAATGTTTGGACGGTAGCGAAGAACACCTATGAGAAAGGTCTTACCTACGCTTACCGTGACCGTAAAGCCAAGAAACGTGAGTTCCGTGCACTTTGGATCCAGCGTATCAATGCAGCTGCACGTCAGTACGGTATTTCATACTCACAGTTTATGGGCAAGCTTGCAAAGCAGAACGTCGGCCTTAACCGCAAAGTGCTTGCAGACCTCGCTATGAATAATCCTAAAGCTTTCGAAGCTATAGTAAATCAGGTAAAGTAGTTGTCTGATGAGCTTGAAGGAACTATACCGCAACAGATGGGCAAGGATGGGCTTCTGGTCTGTCTTGTATCTCGTGTGGGTGGTTTGGCTCGGAAACTATTGGTGGCTCGCAGGCCTTGTAGTCATTTTCGATTACCACATCACAAAAAAGGTGAAGTGGCTGTTCTGGAAAAAAGACTATAAAGAAGGCGAAAAACGGAATGCTCTGCTGGACTGGCTTGACGCCATCATCTTTGCAGTCGTTTTAGTGACATTCATCAATATTTTCTTCTTTCAGGCATTCAAGATTCCGTCTTCTTCGATGGAGAGTTCTCTTCTTACGGGAGACCATCTCTTCGTCAGCAAGTTGACCTTCGGACCGAGAATTCCGGAGACTCCGTTGACGATTCCGTTTACCCATAACGTGATTTTCGGAAATGAGTCGTACTCTACACTTATACAGAACAAATACAGGCGTCTGAGAGGCTTCAGACACGTGGAAAGAGGTGACTATGTCGTATTCGGGTTTCCCGACGGCGATACTGTCCTGACAAAGGCACCGGCAGATGATTACTATTCCGTGTGCCGATTCTACGGAAAAGATTATGCGATAAAGTCGTACGGACCCGTAAAGGTCCGTCCTTCAGACAAGAAGGACCACTACGTCAAGAGATGCGTTGCCATCCATGGTGATACGCTCTCGGTAATAGACGGCAGAGTGTGGGTGAACTCACAGGCTCAGGAAGTCTGGCCAGGTGTTCAGACTACATATTCAGTGGTTACTGACGGCTCCCGCATAAACCAGAAGACACTCGAGCGTTTCGGTTTGAATCTGTCGGAACTTCAGTTTGACGATACATTGCCGGGTTATCCCCAGATGCCGTTGACGGCAGCAATGCTCCAGGAAGTGAAGGGCTGTGCCAATGTGACGAGTGTAGAAGAACAGGTAGATGTATATCCTCCTGACTTTCCGGATTCGTACCTCATGCTGTTCCCATACAAGGAGGATTTCAGATGGACACGTGACAATTACGGTCCGCTCTGGATCCCGGAAGCAGGAGTGACGGTGAAGCTCGACCAGAAGAATCTTCCTCTCTATGAACGCATCATAAGCGTTTACGAGAAGAACGACCTCGTGGTCAAAGCCGACGGTACGATTTTCATCAATGGAGAAGAAACGGATGAATATACCTTCAAGCAGGATTATTACTTTATGATGGGCGACAACCGCCACAATTCTCTGGATTCAAGATATTGGGGATTTGTCCCAGAGGACCACATCGTAGGAAGGCCCGCTTTGATATGGCTTTCCACTGACAGAAACAAGTCTTTCCCGTTCAATATCAGGTGGAGACGTTTCTTCAAATTTGTGTAAAAATTTTGGAAATCAGAAAATTAAACGCGATATTTGCAGCCCGCGTAAGTGTTTTTTAGAAAATTATAAAAGTAAAAATAATATGGCAAAGGTTTGTCAAGTAACAGGTAGAAAGAGAATGATCGGCAACAATGTCGCTCACTCCAAGCTTCGCACAAAGAGGACTTTCTCTCTGAACCTCAAGAACAAGAAGTTCTGGCTTGAGTCAGAGCAGAGGTTCGTCACACTCAAAGTTACCTGCAAAGGTATCAGGCATATCGAAAAGAACGGTATCGAAAGCGTTCTCAGAGATGCACAGAAGAAAGGATATATTAACCTTGTTTAATCAGATTAGTCATGGCAAAGAAAGCTAAAGGAAACAGGGTGCAGGTCATCCTGGAGTGCACTGAGCAGAAAGAAAGCGGTGTACCGGGAATGTCAAGGTACATTACCACCAAGAACAAGAAGAACACAACAGAGCGTCTTGAGCGTATGAAATACAACCCATACCTCCACAAGGTGACTCTTCATCGTGAGATTAAGTAATAAGGAGAACAGTTTATGGCAAAGAAAGCAGTCGCAACCTTCGCAGCTAAAGCTGGCGCAAGAAGCATTGTAAAGTGCATCCGTATGGACAAATCTCCAAAGACCGGTGCATACGTCTTTGTTGAGCAGTTCGTTGATGCAGGCAAAGAGAAAGAATTCTTCGACAAGAAGTAAGAAAGATTCAACACATATTTCGGGAGGTGCCGCGTGAAAGCGCAGCGCCTCTTTTTTTTGTATTTGGCACCTATTTTCATTAACTTTGCCTGTTAGTACATTGTTTACGGAAGAGACTAAAATATCGTCTTTATGGGTATATTTGACAAGGGTGTCAAGAAGACAAACGAAGGCTTTTTCAAAAGGCTTTCAAGAGTGATTGTAGGCAAGTCCAAAGTCGATGACAGCGTGCTTGACGCCATTGAGGAGGCTCTTATCTCCTCTGATATGGGTGTGGATACTACGCTTCAGATAATAGATAATCTCGAAGAGAGGGTGGAGAAGGACAAGTATCTTTCCATGGAAGAGCTTGTCGGCATGCTGAGAGAAGAAATCGCAGGCCTTCTGGACGTGGATAAAGAGCAGACTGGCGTTTCCTCATCATTGCCGTTCGATTTTTCACATAAGCCATATGTGATTCTTGTGGTCGGGGTCAATGGTGTAGGCAAGACCACCACCATAGGCAAACTGGCGGCAAAACTCAAGGCAGAAGGGAAGAACGTGGTGCTGGGCGCAGCGGATACATTCCGCGCAGCAGCAGTGGAACAACTTCAGATCTGGGCGGACAGGGCCGGCGTAAGTATAGTGAAACAGGAAATGGGTTCAGACCCTGCTTCCGTAGCCTATGATACAGTGAGTTCGGCAGTGGCCAAAGGTGCAGATATGGTGATAATCGATACGGCCGGCCGACTCCATAACAGGGTGAACCTGATGAACGAACTGACCAAAATCCGTAATGTCATCAGAAAAGTGATTCCGGATGCGCCGCACGAGGTGATGCTTGTCCTGGACGGCTCTACCGGACAGAACGCTTACCATCAGGCTCAGGAATTCTCCAAGGCGACAGACGTGACATCATTGGCAGTGACCAAACTGGACGGCTCGGCAAAGGGCGGTGTGGTTATCGGAATCGTGGACCAGTTGCAGATCCCGATCAAGTTCATAGGAATAGGAGAGGGCATTGACGACCTGAAAGTGTTCGACAAGAAAGAGTTCGTCGCATCGCTCTTTAATCCGGAAGATATTGACAAGTAATTGAAATATAATAAATTATAAATATGAAACTTTCGTATAGTTGGCTGAAAGACTATCTGGAGTGTGACTTGACTCCTCAGCAGATAGCTGACGCTATGACTTCTATCGGTATAGAGGTCGATTCTGTTTCTGAGGAAGAAGAAATCCCCGGAGGACTTGCAGGTGTTGTAGTTGCAGAAGTTGTGGAATGTGAAGCGCATCCTAACTCTGACCATCTTCATATTACCAAGGTGAATGACGGTACGGGCGAACTTCTCACAGTGGTTTGCGGAGCGCCGAATGTGGCAGCCGGACAGAAAGTCCTGTTTGCAAGACTCGGAGCGGTGCTTCCTGGTGATTTCAAAATCAAGAAGTCCAAGATCCGCGGCGTGGAGTCATTCGGTATGATCTGCGCTGAAGATGAACTCGGAATCGGAAACAGCCACGACGGCATTAAGGTGCTTCCTGCAGATGCTGTACCTGGTACCACAGCCAAGGAGTATCTCCATCTGAAGTCAGATGCTGTCATCGAATATGAAATAACCGCAAACAGAGTGGATGCAGCATCCCATATCGGAGTCGCAAGAGACTTGTATGCATACTTGCAGCTTAACGGCATCCCTTGCAGATTCTCATACCCTGATGTCTCTTCATTCGTGGAAGGAAGCGGGGAAGGCGCTATCCCTGTGGAAGTAAAGGACACGGAAGGCGCTCCTGAATACGAAGGAATCACCATCAGGGACGTGAAAGTCGGTCCTTCACCTGAATGGCTCCAGAAGAAGCTGTTCTCCATCGGACTGAAGCCTATCAACAATATCGTGGACATCTCCAACTTCGTTCTTTTCGAAGTCGGCCAGCCGCTCCACACATTTGACGCTGACCAGATCAGCGGCGGAAAAGTCATTGTCAGAAGAGCTGAGGAAGGCGAGAAAATCGTCACCCTCGACGGCATCGAAAGGACACTGCACAGCTTCGATATGGTCATTGCCAATGCAGAGGGTCCGATGTGCATAGCAGGAGTCTTCGGCGGAGAGAAATCAGGTGTGACCGAGAATACTGTCAATGTCTTTGTCGAGAGCGCATATTTCGATCCTCATTCAATCAGGAAAACATCCAAGACACAGGGCCTTCAGACCGACGCGTCATTCAGATATGAGAGAGGAGCTGACCCGGGAATCATTCCGTTTGCAGCCAAGAGGGCCGCGTTGCTGATCCTTGAACTGGCCGGCGGACACATCGAGGGCAAGACTCAGATTTCATATCCTGCTCCGATTGAGAAAAAAGTCATTGACCTGGACTATGACAGGATCGAGGCTTTCATCGGCAAGAAAATCGGTCACGATGTCATTGAAAACATATTGACCTACCTCACTTACGATTTCATCGAGAAGCGTCAGGGCGGCGCAAAAGTGGCTGCTCCTTCGTATATGATAGATGTTTACCGCGAGTGCGACGTGGTGGAGGAGATTCTCCGAATTTACAGCTATAACAATGTGGAACTGCCTAAGCACATGAAAATGTCAGTGGGCACGACTCCTGACCCGGATCCTGAGGCAACGAGGAACTATATTTCCAACTTCCTTGTGGCGGACGGTTTCGTGGAGACGATGAACAACTCGCTTACCAAGAGCGCCTATTATTCCGGCCTAACCACATTCCCTGAAGAAAGGTGCGTCAAAATCGTGAATCCTCTGAGCTCTGACCTCAATGTCATGAGACAGACGCTGATTCTCAATGGTCTGGAAGTCATTGCCTACAACGCCAACAGACAGATTACATCTCTCCGTACATTCGAGTACGGCTCTGTATATCAGAGACTTCCGAATACTGACGGGACGACACTTGCTTCCTATGAGGAGCATCAGTGTTTCGCTCTGTTCGTGTCAGGTCCTACAGCAAAATCATGGAGACTGGGCGAGCAGAAAGGCAACTATTTCCAGCTGAAGGGATATTTGGAGCAGCTTTGCTCAAGATACGGAATCGATCTGCTGTCAATGGAAACTGAGGCGGCTCCTTCTGACATTTTTGCAGAGGGAATCGTGTACAGACTGCCTGGCACCCACGAGGTGTTCGCTACTCTCGGAACTGTTTCACCTGCATTGGCCAGGAAATTCGATGTGCGTCAGCCTGTATTCGCTGCCGAAATCGTATGGCCTGTGTTGCTGAAGCTCATATCCAGAGTCAAGGTCAAGTTCCAGGAGATGCCTAAATTCCCTGAGGTCAGACGTGACCTTGCATTGCTCATCGACGAGTCCGTCTCTTACGCTGATTTGTCAAAGGCAGCGTATAAGGCTGTGAAGAAGATACTGAAACAGGTTACATTGTTCGACGTCTATCGTGGCGACAAGATTCCGGAGGGAAAGAAGCAGTATGCACTGAACTTCGTTCTTCAGGATCCTGACAAGACATTGACGGACAATGAGGTGGAGAAGGCTATGGACAGGCTTCTCGCTACATATCAGAATACATTCGGCGCTACATTGAGATGAAATTGCTGTCGCGAAACATAACTCTGCTGCTGGCAATCCTGACATTGGCCTGTTCCTGCGGAAGGGACGGGCGGGTGATTCCGCCGCATAAGCTGGCGAGAATCTATGCTGACATGCTTGTGGCGGACCAGATGATTCGCAGCGATTATTCTCTTACCAACGTGGCGGACACATCGCTGTTCTATGAGCCTGTGCTGATGGATTACGGCTATACGACCAAGGATTATGTGAAGAGTGTCGGCCACTATATGCGGGATCCTGAGTCTTTCGGGAAGATATTCAAGGAAGCAAAGGATATTCTGACCATGCATATAGACGAACTGACCGCAGAAGAACGTGCAAGGCACAGGGCGGACAGCTTGAAGCGTGCTATCGAGGCTTCCGATTTCAAGCGTGCGCCTATATACAGGAGCGGCCTGAGGGATTCTCTCCGCACAGACACTGTGGAAATCAGTCTGGATACTTCGGGAATGCTCGTCTGGAAGTGGTTCATGCCGGATACGATTTTCAAAGGTCCTGTATTTACACTGAAATCGGAGCTGGATTCGCTTGCGGCAGTTGCAGATTCACTTTCAGCTGTGGCGGATTCGCTGAGGCGTCAGGATTCGTTGAAGGTCAATGCTCCTAAGGCGGATGTGGCCAGGAAGTTGGTCGGGGAACGGCCTAAGAAATTGCCGACAAAACCAGGTCTTGTAAAGCCGACTGTGCTTAAGGGAGCAGAGGCATTGACCAGAGATGAAAAATTCTTGAAATTGAAATGAGACGTATTTCTGCAGAATATTTATATGACGGCGGTTCTTCAGAGCCGCTGAGAAACGCCTATGTGGAAGTTGCCGATGACGGAACTGTCTTGGCTATAGGCAAGGTGGAGAATCCTGAGGCGGAGCCGGAGTTCCATAAGGGTGCGATTGTTCCGGGCTTTGTGAATACACATTGCCATCTGGAACTGTCCTACTTGAAGGGAAAGTTCCGCAAGGGTACCGGAATGGCGGGGTTCATTGACCAGATCAATGAAATGCGCGACACTTCGTCTATGGAGGAAAAGAAAGCGGACATCGCCTTCTGGATGAACGAGATGTGGAAACGCGGCGTTACGGCAATGGGTGACATCAGCAATTGCAGCGACACGTTTGAATGCAAGGCGGATTCCCCGATGTACACGAGGACGTTTCTGGAAGTGTTCGGAACTGAGCCGCAGGATTGTCAGGATGTGATTGACAATGTCCTTGAGCTGCAGAAAACTGCTGAGAAGTACGGCATTGACGCTGCTCCAGGGCCTCATGCCTGCTATACTATGAGTCCCGAGCTGCTTACTGCTGTTTCTGCCATCGGTCTCAAGTCCGGCTATCTTTCGTTCCACAGTGAAGAGACTCAGGAAGAGGAGGATATGATGATTTCAGGTTCCGGGCCAATGTGGGAGAACCGCAGGAAGGCCGGCATGAGCGTGCCGCCTGTGACAGGAAAATCCTCACTGCTGTATTTTATTGACCGTCTTGAAAAAGCGCATCCTGCACCGTTTGACGAGCATATTCTGCTGGTACACGAATGTTGTATGAACGAAGAGGGTATGCGTGCTGTCAAGAATGTGATGAAAAATGCTTATATTGCACTTTGTCCATGCTCCAATATATTTATTCATAACGCATTGCCGCCGATTGACCTTATGAGGAAGGAGGGCATGAGGCTTACGATAGGTACTGATTCATTGTCAAGCAATGATGATCTGGACATGGTGAGGGAGATGTTCTGCATACAGGAGAATTTCCCGGATGTGCCGCTTGGAGAGATTATAAGTTGGGCTACACGCAACGGGGCGGAGTTTTTGGGCAAGGGAGATGTTTACGGACGTCTTGCCGGGGGCTTCAAGCCGGGTGTAGCAGTTATTGACCACATAGATAAGGAAGGCCGGCTTACGACTGCCAGCAAGTCCATCAGGATTATTTGATGTTAAGGGAAAAGTTAGTGTTCGGACCTATTTTCAGCAGGAGACTTGGCTCGTCATTGGGCATAAATCTCTTGCCGGAGGAGGGGAAACTGTGCAATTTCGATTGCGTATATTGCGAGTGCGGCTGGAACAAGGACGGTAGGGGCGACAAACGTCTGCCTTCGCCGGAGGAACTTTCTGTTGCGCTTGAGGCTGCTCTTAGGAAATGCCACGAAGAGGGGACCCGTATAGATTCCATTACTTTTTCAGGCGACGGGGAACCGACATTGAATCCGCATTTTCCGGAGATGATAGACATTACCATTTCTCTCAGGGACAAGTATTTCCCGGATTCGGTGATATCTGTATTGTCCAATGCCACAAGGATTTGCAGGGAAGATGTCCGTGAGGCGCTGATGAAGGTGGACAATCCTATACTGAAACTCGATGCCGCTTCTGACGAGATGGCCAGGATGATTAACCAGCCAGCCTGCGAGTATTCCGTGAAGGATATAGTGAATGACTTGAAGCTTTTCAACGGGAATTTTGTGCTTCAGACCATGTTCCTGCGGTTTGACGGTTTTGACTCCACATCGGAGGAAAACCTGAAGGGCTGGATGGATATCGTCAGGGAAGTGAAACCGAGAGAGATAATGGTATATACCCTTGCCCGCGAGGCTCCTGCTGAGGGCCTGGAAAAATTTTCCGTGCGTCAGATGAAGGAGGCTGTAAAGCCGTTGCTGGATGAAGGGTTCAATATTCAGATTAAAGGTTGATTTATAAATTTAATAATAATAGATATGAAAGAATTATACTTGAACTATGGCTATTCTCCTGACAAGGAGGCTGTTGACAGAAGTCTGGAATTGATTGCCTCGAATCTGGACAATGTCGTTTCCGATGAGGTCATCAGAGACTGCTTCTCTTTTATGGACCTTACCTCTCTTCACAATGCTGACAGCGTCGAGTCGATCTCCGCGCTGATGCAGAAGGTCAATACCTATAGGGATACATATCAGAATTATCCTCTTCCTGCTTCTGTCTGCGTATATCCGAACCTGGCTCACGTCGTGAAGGAGACACGCAAGGAAGAAGAGTTGCACGTCACTGCCGTGGCAGGCTGTTTCCCTACCTCACAGAGTTTCATTGAGGTGAAGACTAAGGAGTGCGAAATGGCTGTTGAGGCTGGTGCTGATGAGATAGATATCGTATTGGCGCTCAATTCATTCCTCGCGGGAGATTATGAGACTGCAGGTGAGGAGATAAAGGCTTGTCGCAAGGCTATTGACGAGGCCGGAGCGCGTGTGGGCCGTCAGATTGTACTCAAGGTCATCATCGAGAGCGGTGTGCTTTCTACACCTGAGCTGATTGCAGATGCTTCTTTCCTCGCTATGGAATGTGGCGCTGACTTCATCAAGACTTCTACCGGCAAGGTTGAGGTCAATGCGACCCCTATGGCTGCTTACATCATGTGTGAATGTATCCGCAAATTCTATGCGAAGACTGGCAAGAAGGTCGGTTTCAAGGCTGCGGGTGGCGTTTCCACGACTATGGATGCAGTATGCTACTATTCGATTGTTTCGGCAATCCTCGGCAAGGAGTGGCTTGACAAGAAGTATTTCCGTTTCGGCGTAAGCCGTCTCGCGAACAGTCTTATGTCATCTCTTGAGCAGAAGACAGTTTCGTTCTTCTAGAGTTTGAGGACTACTGATTGGCGTTAGAACGCTATTCGATATTTTTTTTGATTACATTGCCCGGCTGAATGGATTTCGGTCGGGCATTTTGCATGTAAACAGGGTGAGAGAATTCTATGATGGCTGTCAAATGTTACAAAAATGTTAAGACGGGCAAATCATTTGCGGTAAATTTTCAGGAATTTCAGAGAAAAAACCTCAATCCAATGGCGTAGGATGGCGAAATAAAAATAAAGCGTGTTCATTTTCTGAAAACGGTTTCTCTCCAATAATTTTGCAGTCAGACCAAAAGATAATGAACATATGAAAAAATTCTTGAAAACATTTTTCATCTTCGCGGCATTACTTGCTGCGGGATGTTCCGAGAAGGGATTGGATTTGTCTGGGGAAGATGAATCCGGAAATGAGACGGTATCCCACGAAATGATTGTATTGGGAAAGAAACTGGATGACCCGTATTCGGTCTCAAATGTCACGAAAGCATTGGCCAGTCTCTATCCGACGAAGGCGGGACGAGTGGATGTCACACCTACGGATATCTATGTGCGTTTCCTGCCGAAATCGGAGGCGGAGTACCAGAAGCTTGTCACATTGGGCTATGAACTCATGGACCATCCTTTGGATTATCAGATCGTGAAGGACGGCGACTATTATCATGACCCGGATGTGTCGGAAGAGGAGATAACCTGGCAATACGCCGTCGTGCCTCATTCGACGACATTCCCTTCAGACATTTACCACGAGGTGCTGGACGACTGCTTCATTCCGGATCCGAGTGCCGGCACGAAGGCTGATGACGGCATTGACTGGGAGGCGGTCGTGAGAGAGTCCTTTATCCTTACGGGCAATGAGGACATGCTCTGTCCGGAGACTAAAGGCGGGGCGCAAAAACCATCCGGACGCATAACGATCGTGGATGAGGATGCCAATGGGCGGCAGCCTTTCGGCGTGGCCGGGGTGAAGGTGATATGCAATGTGTTTGTGAAATACGGTTCTGCCTATACTGACAGGGACGGCTATTATTCCATATCCAAGAAATACTCTTCCAAGCCACGCTACAGACTCCGTTTCAAGAACAAGGAGGGCTTTGCCATAGGATTGAACAAGATCCTCGTGAATGCGTCCACATCCGCATTGGGAAAGGGCCCGGCAGCAGGCCTGGATGCGACGATTACCAAGAACTCCGACAGGAAACTTTGGTGCAGAAGTGTCGTGAACAATGCCGCATATGACTACATAAAGAGGTGTGAGTCAGATGACATGGACATCAAGCGCCCTCCTAAGAACTTGAGGATATGGATATTCCAGAAGCAGTCAGCAAGCAGTGCGGTCATGATGAGGCAGGGCGCGTTCATAGACGGTTCCCTCATCAGGAAGTTCCTGGGCGACTATGCTTCGATCATAAAGCTGTTCTTGCCGGACGTGACGCTTGGCCTGAAGGACCGTGTGGATTATGACCAGATCTATTCTGAGACCTGTCATGAACTTGCCCATGCAAGCCACTTTGCCCAGGTAGGGAAGAAGTATTGGGACAAATATATCGAGTTCATAATCTCGTCATTCGTCTCATCAGGTGGCGTTACCTATGGAGACGGGACGGAAAAGGATGCCGGATATTGCGAGGTCGGTGAGATGTGGGGCTATTTTATGCAGAATTCCATGTATCATGACAGATATGGCGGGTCAATGCCGACTTCCGGCTTGTCGCATTGGTTCCATCCTCAGATTTTCAGATATCTCGAAGAGCGTGGCTTGAGCAAGTCCAAGATTTTCGCCGCCCTGCAGAGTGAGGTGACCTCCAGGGATGCGTTGAGAAGGCAGCTTCTCGTGCTGTATCCTGACAAGGCTTCTGTCATACGGCAGGTTTTCGACAGGTATTCGGATAAGAGCTTGAAGAACGAATAGTTATGCGTAATGTGTCATTGAGGGTTGCGGCTTCACTTGTGCTTGCCTTGTGCCTGGACTTGTTCCCGGCATCTGCCCAGAATGCATCAGTTTCCACTGACATGGTCAGCTATGCTAATTTTGCGACATTGAATCTTGAGGCGTCGGTGCCGATGGCCCGTCACTGGAGTGTCAATGCGTCTGTCAAATACAATCCTTTTGAGTTCGACCTTGGAGAAGGGCGTGAAGATGCACGCAACAAGCAGCAGGCTTATGCCCTGGGAATGCGCTGGTGGCCATGGAATGTGTATTCCGGCTGGTGGGTTGGCGGAAAACTGCAATACCAGGAATATAATGTCGGAGGCATAGTGTCCCGAAAGACTTCAGAAGGTGACAGACTCGGAGCCGGTATCTCGGGAGGGTACTCATATATGCTCGGAAAGCATTTCAATATCGACTTCGGCCTGGGGTTCTGGACCGGATATGACAAGTTTTCCGTGTATGCCTGCCCTGTATGTGGTGTTACTGAAAATGCCGGCTCCAAATTCTTCATATTGCCGTCGGACGTTATGATTGCGCTAAGTTATGTTTTCTGAAACTTGGAGATTTTATAAGTTTCTTGTCCTCCTCAGCGTCCTGCAACCTTTTTTCACCTGCCCGGGTTGTTCTGTGAAGGAGGACAGGGACTTATGTCCATGCACATTGGTGTTGGAGTTCCCTCGTGAGGATGCGGAACGTCTGCAGGACGGGGTAACTGTCTGTATGAGAGGATATTCTGATGATGTTTTTTCTCTATGTGACACACTTCTGGCCGGTCGAGCTGCTGCAGACGGAAGTCCGGACAACATTTCAGACAAGGGGTCATATAGTTATGTGGTGCCTAAAGGGAATATCGATCTGGCTGTTGCATATTCTGTGGATGGACTTGCAGGGGAGTTGAACTCTTCGGGAAGATGGATAGAGATCGATGAAGGGCGGCCCTGTCCCTCCATATGGACATGCTGTGAAAAGGTGTCTGCAAGGACGGACAGGGTGACAGTCCCTGTGAGGTTGCATAAGAACTTCTGCCGGATCGACATTCAGGTCAGGGATGTGGATGGGGAGGAATTTCCGTTCAAGTTGCGTGTCAGAGGAAATGTGAACGGTTATGGTCTGGACGGCAAGCCTGCACGGGGAGCCTTTCTTTGTGATGCTGAAAGGTCAGAGACGGAAAGTGCCGGCTCCGGAACAGAATCGGATGGTGATGACTCTGGAACAGCATCGGAAAGCACCGGCTCCGGACATGGATATGCTGTGACTGTACCACGACAGACAGATGATTCCCTGACTTTGGAAATCGTCACAGATGACGGCGTGGCAAAGTCCTTTGCCATAGGAAATTACATCGCATCGAGCGGATATGACTGGACTTCTGCGGACCTGAAGGACATTTGTCTGGAGATAGATTATGCAAGAACTGTCATATCATTTACAATAGACAAATGGACTCATTCGGAGCAGTTTGAGGTGGTGATATGAAAAAGAGTTTTGGTTTTTAGAAAACAATGATTAACTTTGTAGTCTAAATCAGTTGCGCGGGTGGCGAAATGGTAGACGCGCTAGTTTCAGGAGCTAGTGTCAATTACGACGTGTGAGTTCGACTCTCATCTCGCGCACGAATGAGTCAAGACATTGTCAGTCAATGCTTGACTCTTTTTTTGTCCGTGCCGACGAGCTCCAAGTCCATATGTCACCCATCAGTCTCAGTATCTATCCGGCAAGACCGTCAGCGATTCTGTTAAGTCCTTCATCCAGCAATTCACGAGGGCAGGCCAGGTTGATGCGGATGAAACCTTCTCCCGCTTCACCATACATGGAACCGGCATTGACATGAACATTGAACTTGTCCAGCAGCAACTTTTCGATTTCATGGGAGGTGAGGCCGGTCTTGCGGCAGTCACACCAGACGAGGTATGTGCCTTCGAGGCGGGATATCCGCATCCACGGCAGCCTGGACGCGAAAACCTCGCGGAGACGGCAGTAGTTGGCGAAGACGTAACTGTTCATTTCGCTGAGCCATTGATCAGCTTCCGGGTTGGTGTATGCCGTGACAAGGGCCGCTACGCCGAACGGGTTTACATCACATATCTCATTGATGTTGATGGCTTTGTCGATTGCATTGCGCCAGTCCTCACGGCATGTGATGATGTTGGCGATCTGCAGTCCGGCTATGTTGAAGGCCTTGCTCGGCGAGCAGAAGGTGATGGTGTTGCGGCTTATTTCCTGTGAAATGCTTGCAAGAGGAGTGTAGCTGTAGCCGGGCATCACTATTTCGCAGTGGATCTCATCGCTGATGATCGGCACTCCGTGTCGAATGCAGATGGAGGCCATGCGTTCCAGTTCGTCTCTCGTCCAGACATGCCCCACAGGGTTGTGAGGATTGCACAGGACGAAAACCGCAGCCTCTTTCACTTTCTTTTCGAAATCATCGAAGTCCACATGGCATGAAAAACTGTTGTCGTCAGCATAATCGTAAATCAGCCGGCTTTCCAGCATGGTGCAGCCGTTGTTCCTTATCGAAGAGAAAAAACAATTATATACCGGTGTTTGTATCAGTACTTTATCTCCTGGCTTGGTCATTGCCTTGATCGTGGCGGACAGTGCCGGAACTACGCCGGAGGTGTAGATTATCCACTCTTTCCGGATTCCGTTCCACCCATGTTTTCTGGAAAACCAGCTGCTGATGGCATCGTAATATGAATCCTGAACGTGCGTATAGCCGAAGATGCCTTGGTTTACACGTTCCCGGAGCGTTTCCATGATACATGGCGCTGTTTGGAAATCCATATCGGCCACCCACATCGGTATGACCCCGTCTCTGTCATTGTCCCATTTCACGCAGCCGGTCCCACGGCGCTGATTTACTTTGTCGAAGTCGAACATATCTTGCAGTCTCCTGGTTTCTTGATGTTTTCGTCAATGATGATTTCTCCGATGCTGTCAGCTTTGATGTGTCCGGTGCGCGGGTTCTTCACTGATGTGATGTGCCCTTTGACATCTGCATTGACAGAACTGTATTCGAACGCGAGGTCGGCGTCCGGTGCCATGGTGCAGTCTTCCATTATGAGATTTTCTGCATAACACAGCGGTTGTGTGCCGGAAATGCGGCATCTTACCAGTCGGAGATTCTTGGCATACCATCCGAGGTATTCGCCGTTTATCTCTGAGTCATAGACTGTTACGTTCTCGGTCTCCCAGAATGCGTCTTTGGTGTTGAGGATGGAATCGTGAATTTCCACGTTTTTACAGTATTGGAACGAGTAGTTGCCGTCCAGACGGAAATTACGGATCTTTATGTCGCTGCAGTGCATGAAAATGTAGTCGGCATGGTCTGCGCTGACATTGTCCAGCTCGATGTTCTTGCAGTGCCACAGTGTTTCCGCAGCTCCCGGAATCTGCACGTTTTTCAGTTTGATGCCATCCATCTCGCGGAACATCTTCGGTGCATCTACGTATGTGTCAGTCATCTCCACGTTTTTTGAATACCACAATGCGGCTCTTGCTCCTCCAGTGAAAAGGCAGTTCCTCACGATGAAGTTTTCGCAGCACCAGAACGGATATTTTCCCTCGAATACACAGCTGACCGCAGTAATGTCGCTTGTTTCCTTCAATGCTGACTCGCCCCTGTGAATCTTCACATTCTCAAGATACAATCCGTGTCTGCAATAGAGCGGCCTCTCCCCGATAAACTCTTGACCGATAATCTTTTCCATATATTCTAAAATCTTACTTGGTTCTACTCTTCCTTTGCTTCAATTATCATTCCTGCCAAGTTACCAGTTTTTCTGATTATATTACTATATTACCTTGAAAACTGATTTGACAATTATCGGCACGAATTTATTATTTTCGCAGTACAAAAAAGCGAAAATATGAAAATTGTTTATCTGGATGCTGCCACTATGGGCAACTCATCACTGGCGCCGATTGAGGCTTTGGGTGAACTGATATGCTGGCCCAACTCGTCAGCGCAGCAGGCACTGGAACGCGTAGGTGATTGTAATGTTTTGATTGTCAATAAAGTGCGCGTGACAAAGGAACTGCTTGATGTCGCGCCTGAGCTGAAACTCGTTTGTGAAGCGGCTACAGGTGTCAACAACATTGACCTGAAGGCGTGCGAGGAGAGAGGTATTCCCGTCAGGAACGTGGCAGGCTATTCTACTGAGTCGGTAGTGCAGGAAACGTTTATGCACATCCTGTCCCTGCTCGGCAACGGCCCATATTTCGACAATGTCGTGAAATCAGGTGCGTACTCGGCGAGCGGACTGTTTACGGATGTTTCCAGGCCGTTTATCGAAATGCACGGAAAGCTTATCGGCATAATCGGAATGGGAACGATCGGCAGCAGGGTGGCGAAAGTAGCCGAGGCGTTCGGAATGGAAGTGGTGTATTACTCCACGTCCGGAACAGGGCATTGCAAGGAATATCCGAGCATAAGCCTAAAGGAGTTGATGAAAACCTCAGATGTGATATCCATTCATGCACCATATAATGAGCGTACTGCCGGGCTCATCGGCCTGAAAGAACTTGAATGGATGAAACCGAGCGCGATAATCGTCAATATGGGGCGCGGCGGGATAGTGGATGAGCAGGCATTGTCCACAGTCATTGACAAGGACCTTATCGGCGGCGCGGCGCTCGACGTGTTCACAAGCGAACCGCTTCCTGCTGACAGTCCGCTGCTGCACACCTCGCATCCGGAAAAATTCCGCTTCACGCCACATACGGCCTGGGCAAGCGAAGAAGCACGTCAGCGCCTGATAGAAGCTGTCGCGGCAAACATATCTAAAGGCTGGTAAGAAGCATTCATTTTTGCAGCCAAGCTCTCTGTTTTAAAAATAGGTTTTTACGGCGAATAAGAACTGGTCAATAAAAATCTGTTTGAATGCGGCAATATTATTTTGTTCATAGAACATCAGCATTGCTTTTTTATAGTCTATTGAATCCACACTGCGGAATGAGATGGGACAATATCCGTATGCGATCAAAATCCCGTTGCTTATGATGCGGGCTGTACGCTTGTTGCCGTCAGTAAATGCCTGTATGTATGAAAGAAGCACAAGGGCCAACAGAGCCTTTTCAAACACTTCACTCTTGCCGTTTATGAGTAGACAACTGTCTTCAAGAGCTTCCCTGATTTGAAATTCGTTGTCGAGTGGCTGATAATTTGTTCCAGTTATACCGACACGCCTATGACGGATATTGCGTTCGACTCCCAGTTCCTTGATGAGCAGAGAGTGGATCTCCTCTATCCGGCTTAAAGATATTTCTTTCAGATAATCCGGCACGTCAAGGATGAAGTCGAGTGCGTCCTTATGGTTGAGCAGCATCACTGCTTCCTCTTTTGTTTTTCCGTTGGCGGTCTGTTTCTCTTTCAACAGACGTTCTGTTTCAAGCAATGAATAAGTATTGCCTTCTATCTGTGAAGATTTCCATGACAAGTCTATGCCTAACCTTTCCATTTCCTTGCGATATTCAGTATCCGTCATTTCAGAAAGGTGCAGACGGAATTTTGATTGTGCTTCATGCAGCAATTTAAGTTCGTCTTCCGTAAACAAACGAACATTCGGTAATATCTCACGTATCAGATCGAAGTTGAAATTTTCCTGCACTGTGCGTTCATCTATATCCCTATCAAAGTATGTGTCAAGATTGAGCGGCATGGTGACATGAGCCTGAGGAGTGAGTTTGTATCTTGTGGCCGGTCCTTTGCCAACTACTTCAACAGCCCCTTTCTCGACACAGTCTGCAATGATGCGTTTCAAAGTACGGTCGCTTATCTCCGCTGTGACTGCACTGCCAATCTCTGTCCGCTTCGAAAGGGGATGATAATGCAGATATTGTAATATTTCAATTTCTGTGGTCATATCCAAAAAATACTGATCGGGACAAATATAATGTTTTATTGTGGAAAATAGGGCCAAGTTGGCCTGATTTTGTGCTTCAAAAGCAGTGATTCTGTCCCGATTCGGGATTTATAAACAATTAAACCATATCCCGGACGCCATTTGATCTGGAATATGGCCTAAACTATTGAGAATCTTCATTTTATTCCCACTCGATGGTTGAGTATGCCTGTGGTTCAATAAGTTATCCATCTATTCCATAAACATGGTGTTGTAAATAGGTGTTATCACTTCTGCACAACAAAGATAGCTCAAAATAAATGTAAAACTCATTTATTCACAAACAGACTACATACAAGTCTGTGGTCTGTGAATACCCCCTAAAATGGGGATGTGTCTCTAATAAGAAGAGTAAAATAATATCCCCGTTTTAGGGGGTGTTCCCCAATTTTCATCTACTTCCTGCCATAGATCCAAGGCTTGTAGTCAGTGCATCCCTGAAACTCATCATCTTCATCAGGGTCATAAGCACAGTCCCAACAGTAGTCCAGTTCATACTCATATTCTGGATACTGAATGTCCTTCTCTTTCTTCATCCTTATTATTTTATATTTCTCCTTATTCATAGGCAATAGACATAACCTGCAAATGACATCTTGCCACCTGCATAATAAACAATAACAAAGGATTGATGATTTCGTGGAGAAAGTTGATGTTTTTTTACATTTCTGGAACAACTGGATAAAGGTGCATGTTGTGAAGTCTCTGGACAGTTGAGACCCCTACTCCATATTCTTCTGCAATCTTTCCGTATGGGGTTCCTGAATGTATCTCTGCAATGATTGCAACATACTCTTTCAAGTATTGCTCCATGGTTTTCTTTGATCTTGCCATATTATATAGGTATTATAGTGCAAACTCTTTCTTCACTCTCTTGACAGTGCTCTGGCTTACTCCTGTTATCTTGGCTGTGTTTCTCACAGACTGACCTGCCTTCAGGTTCTTGATGACACCTTTATATTCTGTTTGAAGTTGTTCTTTACTTTTTATACCCACACCCTTTGGCTTGCCCAGTCTGCCACCATTCCTTACATATTTGTCCCTGCCTGATTTGAGCCTGTAATATATGGTCTCCCTTTCAAGCTCTGCTGCTGTACCAAGCACTGCACACATAATGGTCAAATATGGGTTCTCCTTAACACTCATTTAGAGTCGGAACAAGATTAACGGTGAGAGCTGTCTTTGAGTAGCATTGCTCCGCATACGCAAGGAAAACTAATTCAATAAATAATCCAATGACCCATAATAGGGTTGCCAAACCCGTCACGATTGTAACCAACCATGCTTTTAGATTTAATGAATTACTTAACCAGTTGTCACATCACAACCTGAATAGAAAAAGTTACACCCCGAAATTCACCTTTAGGCGTAATCCTAAAAAATCATATAAAGGTAAGCCTCCAACGGCATGTGGGCTTACTTAAAAAATTACTCGCTTGCGGTTATGACGGGATGCAGGTGAGTTTTATTATCACCAATCTTCTTCAATAGTTCCTTCATGACCTCCAGAGGCAGATGGCACTACGTGTATTATACAGGTAGCGGTCTTATCCCCAGCCTTGGCAGTGATGGTGGTGCTGCCGACCTTGACGGCTTTGACATTTCCTTTCTCCACAGTAGCAACTGATGGATTCGACGAAGTCCAAATCACTGTCTTGTCCGTGGCATCAGATGGATTGACAGTTGCAGTGAGTGTGATGCTCTGTCCTGCTTTCATTAAAGCACTAGTCTTATCCATGGTGATAGATTCGGCTTCAATCGGTTTTACTTTAACAACGCATTTTGCGTATTTATTTCCACATGTGGCTTTAATTTCCGCATCTCCTATTTTTAATGCAGAAACTAACCCATCTTCAACTTCAACCACAGAATCATCAGATGAAGACCATACTATAGTCTTATTCGTAGTGTTTTCTGGAAAAACACTTGCCGATAGAAGAACCGTATGTCCAATGGAAATTTCAATTACCGTCTTATCAAGAGTAACAACTGAAACAAGAATCTCTGATAGATTCTTTTTACATGATACAAAAATTATCAATAAGAAAAATACATATATGAAATATTTCTTTACACTTTTCATCACACAAATACTTATACTAGTCCATAATCACTGTAACCATTCTCTCACCATTCGGTGAGGTCGATTCCTCAACCCTGAAAATAGGTCTCGTGTTTACCTGTGTGGGATAACGCACACGTTTAGCAAATACTTCTTTTACCCCACTCAGCGAGATATTCATAACATCCTGCCTCACAAAAGTTTCATAGTCATATTGCCAATCCTCACCATAAGCAAGTTTATGTATTCTCTTATATATAGCTTCACGTGATGGAGCATTAAACTCACCTGAGCTCACCATAATGCTGCTAGGAGTAGCTCTCCAAATTCCACCCGTATAATGAAATCCACCCTCATATGCACTAACACGTTCATCCGAATAGCGAATATCATTTACGAATCTTTTCCATTTTATAGACTCAAGGTCTGATGTAAAATCAACATTAGAATACCAGCCTAAATGCGTCATCATATCCTGTATATGAGTTACCTCCCAATCCTCAAAAGACCCTGGCTTATCTACATATTCATCCGCTAGGCACGCAAAAGCATGTCCAAACTCATGAACAGCAACGTTTTGTATTTCGCGATTGAATACAAACGCCGTAGACACGTGTTGTGCTGGATAATCATAATACATATCGTAATTCCACGAAGCAGAACTAATACTTACACTCCTTCCCGGAGCATTTACCAAGACAATCTTGGCAATCTTGTTCAAATCTCGTTTGTCACTTGCTTTAAAAACATAATCGGTAAGAGCCTCATCATCGTAATTCACACCCGCGTCTTCTAACTCTGAAAGATCATCAAGACATAAGGCGGTTGATTGACCTAATACTTCATTTTCCGACACGACATTTACCGCATAGATATTGAATAAATACTTATATGTAGCAAACGGTTCATGGGAGAAAATATCATTTATAGCACTCTCTACGTCGTTTAGATATTTACCATTATCTATCAACCTATCAGAATATGCTTCTCCAATAAATACAAGATCTACCCCATTCCCTTCTGTACAAGATTGGATAACCAGTACCTCGCCATCTTTAGTAAAATCCTTACTATAATAAAGACTCGGATCATATATCCTCTCAAAAGAAGACAGGTCGCTTCCATGAGGTAGCCAAGTTATGTGATTTCCACCGTGAGGCAAGTGAATATCGCCTATATTATTAATAATCGTAGACCTCGTATTGTCAACACATACTACGCCTAAATTTCGACTAATTTGTCCTAATCCCATGCACATTGCATGAATATCCGAGACTGTACTAAGATCTATCTTTCCCAAATTTAATTTAGTAAGATTAAAACAATTCGAAAGCATGCAGAAAACGCTCTTTAAGCTTTCCGAACTAAAAGAGATGAGATTAAGACAATCAAGATTTTTACACCCTGAGAACATATGTGCCATTTCAGTAACATGAACAGTCGAGAAAGTACTCAAGTCTAGGGAAGTCAACTTCGAACAATTATAAAACATACGATTCATATTCTCCACTTTGTCAGGATGGAAGGATGACAAATCTAAACTTGTAAGATTTCTGCAGCCACTAAAAGCATCTGCAAATACCTTAACATTTGAAACATCAATATCGCCAAACTCAATCGAGGTTAAGCTTTGACAATTTTCAAAAACACCCTGAAACGACGTAGCCGTTGATAGATCCCAACTAGACAAATCGATACTCTCTAAAGAAATAAAATTTTGAAAAAACCAATCTGGATTTTGAACATGATATGAATTAGCCTCAGTATAAAAATTAACTACACACCCTTCTCTCTTAGCGTAAACTGGATAATCCCCATCACTTGATACTAGTTTTTCAGTAACAACTTCTGTCTTTGTATTAAAAATAACCTGTTTAACCGTACTCACATCATCGAAAATAGAACCTATAGAACCTCTGTTCCCCAACTCTGCCTTAGTTCCTCTTAAAGAATGAAACAATAGGTCTTTATCTCTATTCAAGACTTTCTTGAACACCCCTCTTGATATAGTTCCCGCAGGAAGTGAAAGCGTGGATTCTGTATCTTCAGTTTTGTATGTAACGGAAAGACCATCACTGAAATCGTTTGGTGCAAGCACAGCATAATACTTCTTATCTGGATTAAAAGTGCCGTTGTCGGGAGCTACAATTCTAACTTTGTTTGAAGGGCTCGGCCCATTGGGCAAATTACCAGGCTCTTTCCCATCAATAATCGGATTCCCATTCACAATCTGTATTTTTAATGGTCCAGAACAATAGTGCCACCAATTGTTTTGGATAACCACTTCTTTTATATCATCTCTATAAACAGAAAATACAATTCCTCCGCATGCATTCCTAAAATATAGATTATTGTCATCTGATACAGCTACACTAATTAAAGCATTTTTATCAAAAGAGTTCTCTTCTGGATATTGGACTGAAGGAATGGTGACATATATCACCTGATTATCAATATCATACTTTGAAACAGTGCGGTATGGGTATATTGCCACATAACTTTCATCTTTGGAACTCTCCCTCATCCGACCGACAAAATCAGCATTCGCTGACGGCTCGGAATTGATAGATGTAAGTTTCTCTCCACTCTCCCCATTCCCATAAAACAAACTAATCTCATCTCCCGGTGACCACCATACGCTGCCGTCTTCCTGAAGGACGGTCTTTGTCTCCGGTGCCCAGCCGGCGTGGAAAATGACTTCGTGCAACTCTTCTTGAGGTTGTTGTCCAATTTCCTTTACACATCCAGTAAAAAGAGCAGAAAGAAGCACTGCCCATAAAGTCCTTTGTAAAGATATCGTTCTCATAACTAATTATTTGACAAATGGATCCATAACTTTCCAATTATCACCATTGAAAAGGTCTACTATCTTTTTCTTCAACTCATCTCTCATCGCACCTTGAAGGGAGAGAATATCATGTTCCTTGACATAAGTAAGCACATCGGAAGGAAGCGGAATGTATTCATTTGAATCATCATTTTCTTCCTTGAAAAATACACTACGGTAATATGGCAGATGAATGCCATCATTATAAAAGAAACGTATCTCGCCAGGCATCATCGAAGCATTTGATAGTTGCACACGAAGGATTTTCCCCAAGGAATCATTCCAAACCATTGCAATTTCACGATTGGAAACGCTCCCATCAAATGAAGAAATCTCGGAGACCTCAAAAATGAAGTAAGTACCCTTCTCAATGAGTTCTCGCAGCATTGTTTTAACTTGTTCTTGTGTCATGATATAAATTGTATCCTGCCACTCCCCTTGCAGAACGGGCACAAAAAAGACGTGGGAGTCATACTCTTGCTCACCCTGGGTACCGGCCTTGGCTGCCTTCTACAGAGATAAGCAAGGCAGCTAGCCCACGTCAGGATGATATGCAGTACATCTCCACGTCGATACGATTACGCGGATGACCGAATTGTCATCACAAGTGGACGCTCCCTTTGCCGTTTCTTTCTGTAGAATCCAAATTGCCAAGTTTGTACCCAGAAGAAAAACGTCAAGTAACGTCTTATTATGTCTGCCCACCCATCCCTGCAATCAAATCAGCAGCATCAAGATCAACAATCAGATACACTGTTTTTGAATGCCGGGCTAGCTGAACGACACAAAGATAAGTAGTTTTATCAAAAGGATAACAATAGCCAGCTTAAATTTCGTAAAATGTTTAAATTTGCAGAACTTATATGTTGTTGAATATGGTAAAGAACACGGATACAATACCCTATAGAGAGGATGTAAAGACAATAAAAAGAGCAATTTTAGAGAGTCAGGGACGAGCATTATGCCTGGTCAGCGGTCAAGAACTGTCTCTATATTTCGGGATAGGATTATACATTAGTGCCCATTCACGTAAAGGATATTGGGGGACAGGTGCTATTGAAGTCATCAGCGACCAAATTCGTAAGGAAATGCCAGGACTTCGAGGGTTCTCAGCCGAGAATATGAAGAAGATGCGTACTTTTTCCGAGTTCTGGAGTCGGTTCATAAATCGGTCGCCACTGGCGACCGATTTGCAGAAGACTGAAGATGAATGTGTTATCGAAACAGACTTGTTTTCGCTTCAAAAATGGTCGCCGTCGGCGACCGAATTTAACAGGGATGATATTCTGTCCGTCAGTTTCTCCCATCACATGGAGATACTGCACAAGACAAAGGACATCAATGAAGTCTTGTTCTATCTCCGTCAAACTATAATGCATCAATGGAATAAGTATGAACTCCGTAATGCTCTCAAGCAGAACATTTACAAAAACGGAAACAACACCATTTCAAATAATTTTATTGAAACAATTCCAGACACAAAGCAGGCTCTGAAAACAATCAGGATGTTCAAGGATGAATATATTCTGGACTATATCAATGCCGAAGACATTGAGGAAGAATATGATTGTGTGGATGAAAGAGTTGTGGAAAACCAGATTGTTCGGAACATTCGTAAATTCATTATGACATTCGGTCGTGATTTCGCCTTTCTCGGGAACCAGTACCATCTGGAAATCTATGGGGTAGAGCATTTCCCGGACTTGCTGTTCTTCAACCGAGAACTCAACTCTCTCGTTGTGATCGAACTCAAAATAGGAGAATTCAAAGATGCTTACCTGGGACAATTATTCGGTTATCTCAAAATCCTCGACGATAAAGTTAAGAAGCCTCATGAGAATCCATCTGTAGGCATCGTCTTGTGCAAGGAGGCAAACAAAGCCTATGCTCAATACGCTGTCCGAGACTACAGCAAGCCAATGGGTGTGGCCACTTACTCCACCCTTGCGGATATGCCGACAGCCTTACAGCAGGCACTCCCAGATGTCGAAGAACTCAAAAAACTTCTGTAGATCTCTCAAGAAGTAGAAAGTTCTCCTAATGGCACTCAATACTTCGCGATATTGAACTTTGCTTGTTTGCATTCTTGCCATTCTCAATAAACAGGTGTTGAAAATAGGTGTCAAACCATTCCTGACCACCTATAAACAATTAAACCATATCCCAGACACCATTGTGTCTGAAATATGGTCTAAACTATTGAAAATCTTTGTTATAGACTGAGTTTGCCAACTATCTCAGCAAACTCCTTGCAAGTCTAATAACTGTCATTGGCTACTCCCACTCTATGGTTGCAGGTGGTTTGGAAGAGATGTCATAGACTACGCGGTTCACTCCCTTCACCTTGTTTATTATGTCGTCGCTGACCTTGGCGAGGAAGTCGTATGGGAAGTGGAACCAGTCTGCGGTCATCGCGTCGGTGGAAACCACGGCCCTGAGCGCTACAGGATTCTCATAAGTCCTTTCATCACCCATCACGCCTACACTCTTGACAGGGAGGAGGATCACACCGGCCTGCCAGATGGCATCGTAAAGATTTGTCGCCATGATGCGCGGGTCTGATGCGGAAGGGAAGCCCATACCGGTACAGTCGTAGTTGCGCAGACCGCTTATGAAGATGTCGTCAGCCTCACGCAGAACGCGCAGCTTCTCCTCGGTCACATCGCCTATTATGCGGATGGCCAAGGACGGTCCGGGGAACGGATGCCTTCCGACAAGCTCCTCTTTTATGCCCAATGAGCGTCCTACACGGCGGACCTCATCCTTGAACAACATTTTCAGAGGCTCCACAATCTTCAGGTGCATCTTCTCCGGAAGGCCGCCCACATTGTGGTGAGACTTGATCTTGGATGCTATTCCCGGGATGCCGGCAGACTCGATGACGTCCGGATAAATGGTGCCCTGGGCAAGCCATTTGGCGTTTTCGATAGTCTGTGCGTATTTGTCAAACGTCTCGACAAACAGTCTTCCGATAATTTTTCTCTTGGCCTCAGGTTCGGTAACGCCCTTCAGTTCGGAGATGAATTCCTTGGAAGCGTCTGCACCGATGACGTTCAGGCCCATGTCCTTATATGAATTCATCACATCCTCGAATTCGTTCTTCCTCAGCAGTCCGTTGTTCACGAAGATACAGGTGAGGTTGTGTCCGATAGCCTTGTTCAGCAGCACGGCAGCTACCGTAGAGTCCACGCCGCCGCTCAGACCGAGTATCACTTTGTCGTCACCGACCTCTGCCCTCAGTTCCTCAATGGTCGTGTCAATGAAAGATGCAGGTGTCCAGTCGCCTTTGCATCCGCAGATTCCGAAGGCGAAGTTCGCCAGCATCTTGGAGCCTTCCGTAGAGTGGAACACCTCAGGATGGAACTGGACGGCATATGTCTGCTCTCCCTTGAAATGGAAAGCGGCATTGACCACGTCATCCGTGGAGGCGATAACCTCTGCATTGTCCGGAATGGCGGAGATGGTGTCGCCGTGGGACATCCAAACCTGCGAATGCATTGACACGTCTTTCAGAAGAGGGGACTCTCCATTGACGATGTTCAGCATTGCCCTTCCGTACTCTCTTGCGAGCGAACCCTCTACCTTTCCTCCGAACTTGGAAGCCAAGTACTGGGCGCCGTAGCAGATTCCCAGCAGCGGAAGCTTGCCCTTGATCCCTTCCAGGTCGATTTGAGGGGCATTGGCATCTCTGACGGAGCATGGACTGCCTGAAATGATCACACCCTTTATGCTCGGGTCGATTTCCGGCATCTTGTTGTAAGGGTGGATTTCGCAGAATACATTGAGCTCCCTGAGACGACGTCCGATAAGCTGCGTTACCTGGGAACCGGCATCGAGAATGATGATTTTTTCTGTCATATTGAGAAGTTTTCAAATGCGGGACACGCCAAGCGGCCGCCCCAACAGATTTAATTCCACAAAAATAATACAAAATCTTCATTCGGCAATCTTCTGATGTTTGTTAAAACCGAAGAAATGAGTAATTTTGCACTTCTGTATCAGAATGTATTTGATTTCAAGCCGTTGAGGGCTGACAGGAAGTTATTAGAAGCATTATAATAAGTTTATGGACGTTAGAAACATTGCGATTATCGCGCACGTCGATCACGGTAAAACGACTCTCGTGGACCGAATGATTTATCAGGCGAATTTGGTAAGACAGCCGGAAAATCTCGGTGAACTCATACTCGACAACAATGACATTGAAAGGGAAAGAGGTATCACTATTCTTGCCAAGAACGTATCTGTAGTTTATAAAGGAGTTAAAATCAATATCATAGATACCCCGGGCCATAGCGACTTCGGCGGTGAGGTCGAAAGAGTCCTAAACATGGCCGACGGCGTCCTGCTTCTCGCTGATGCATTCGAAGGCTGTATGCCGCAGACGAGATTCGTGCTCCAGAAAGCCCTGAGCATGGGCAAGAAGCCGATAGTCGTGATCAATAAGGTGGACAAGCCGAACTGCCGCCCTGATGAAGTCCAGGAAGAGGTCTTCGACCTGATGTTCGCTCTCAATGCCAATGAGGACCAGCTGGATTTCCGCACTATTTTCGGAAGTGCCAAGCAGGGATGGATGTCCACTGACTGGAAAAAGCCGACCGACAACATCACCCCTCTGCTTGATACCATCCTGGAAGTGATTCCTGCGCCTGCACAGGTGGAAGGCACCCCTCAGATGCTTATTTCTTCATTGGAATACTCTCCTTATGTGGGACGTATTGCTGTGGGCAGGGTTACAAGAGGCAAACTTTCGACTGGAATGAACGTTAGCCTCTGCAAGAGATACGACAGGATCGAGAAGTGCAAGATCAAGCAGCTGCTTGTATTCGACGGACTCGGAAAGAAAGAAGTTCAGGAAGTACAGTGCGGCGATATCTGCGCAGTAGTGGGAATCGACGGATTTGAAATCGGCGATACGATTGCGGATTATGAGAATCCGGAGGCGCTTCCTCCGATCGCGATCGACGAGCCTACCATGAGTATGCTCTTCACCATCAACAATTCCCCGTTCTTCGGAAAAGACGGCAAGTTCGTGACTTCCAGACATATAAAGGAGCGTTTGGATAAGGAGCTCGAAAAGAACCTCGCCCTTCGCGTAAAACCTGGCCTGAATGCGGATTCATTCGTGGTGTTCGGACGTGGTGTGCTTCACTTGTCAGTCCTGATTGAGGAGATGAGACGTGAAGGCTTCGAACTTCAGGTGGGACAGCCGAAAGTGCTGGACAAGACTATCAACGGCCAGAGATGCGAGCCAATCGAGGAACTCAGCATCGAAGTGCCGGAGCAGTTTGTCGGTGCGGCAATCGAGATCTCCACAAGAAGAAAGGCGGCATTGATACATATGGAGCCGAGAGCCGACAGGACTCTTCTCGAGTTCGAGATTCCTACCCGTGGTCTTATGGGACTCAGGAGCAATCTGCTGACCGCATCTCAGGGAGAGGCTGTGGTAGCACACAGGTTCAAGGACTATCAGCCGTACAAGGGTGAGATCGAGCACAGGACCAACGGTTCTCTCGTTTCATTGGAAACTGGCGAGGCCATAGCATATTCGATGAACAAGCTTCTGGACAGAGGTAAATTCTTCGTTGATCCGGGAGAGGAAATATATATGGGAGAAGTTGTGGGTGAGCATACCCGTGACCGCGACCTGAATGTCAATATCTGCAAGACCAAGAAACTGACGAACGTCCGCGCGGCCGGTAGTGACGAGAAGATTATCCTCCCTCCTCCGGTCAAGATGTCTCTCGAGGAAATGCTCGAATATATCAATGAAGATGAGCTCGTGGAGGTTACTCCTCACCATCTCAGAATCCGCAAGGTTCTGCTTGACCCGACAGAGAGGAAAAGAAAAAGCGGAGACGAGGATTGATATTCCAAAAGTTTTTCTTACCTTTGCATCCCCTAATCTGTTTATAGGCAAATGAAATACGAATTTATTATACCTTTGAATGGATTGAAACCTGGCAGGACAAGTTTCTCCTGGCATGTCGGGACAGAGTTCTTCAGAAGATTTGAGAACACGGAAATCATTGACGCTGATATAGTTGTCGATGTGGTCGCTGAGAAGTCCGGGTCTTATCTCGGAGTCGATTGCTCGCTTGCGGGCACATTGACAGTTCCTTGCGACAGATGCATGGAAGATGTCGTGCTTCCGGTAGATGCCAAGGCATTGCTCAGCGTGAAGTTCGGTGCGGAGCCGGTTTCTGATGAAGAAATTACGGTTACAGATGAGCGTGAGATAGTATATCTCCCTGAAGATGGAGCTGATATGGACTTGAGCCAGACGGTTTATGACTATGCTTGTCTGTCATTGCCGATGCAGAGAGTCCATGAAGAAGGCAAATGTAATCCCGAGGCATTGAAGTATTTGTCCGGAGAGGGGGAAGAGCGGGAAGAAGACCGCAAGACTGAGGAAAACAACGATACTTATAATCCTTTTGCAGTGCTCAAAGGATTGAAGTTAGATTAGATATTACGAGCACAGGAGTGAATAAATTTTAAAAGTTATATAACAATGGCACATCCGAAACACAAACTTTCAAAGCAAAGAAGGGACAAGAGAAGAACACACGACTTCGCTGCTGTTCCGACCTTGGCAACTTGCCCAAATTGCGGTGCTACAGTAATGTATCACAGAGTATGTCCTGAGTGTGGCTTCTACAGAGGCCGTCAGATTATTGAGAAGAAAGTAGCTGAATAAGCCGCTTTCCGCTCATAATGGCCCTGTAGTTCAACGGATAGAACGGAAGTTTCCTAAACTTTAAATACAGGTTCGATTCCTGTCGGGGCTACGTGAGTAATCCGTAACAAGGATTACTGAGTGTAAAGAGTGACTGACTATGTCGGCCACTCTTTTTGCGTGATAGGCTCCCTACATTGTTAAAAATCGTTATATTTGTCCGAGGATTCTTGTGGACAAGCATTCGCCTAAAATACCATTGAATTGTAATAAGTGCAATGATGACTGAATTGGAACTGGTTCGGCTGATCCGTAAAGGGGACAGGAAGGCATTTGATATTCTTTGTAGGGAATATTATGCTGCCTTCATCTCCTATGCGAGGATGTTCTTGCCGGCAGACGGGGCGGAAGATGTCGTCCAAGATGTCTTGCTGAATGTCTGGAGCAGACGTGAGAGTCTTGTGGAAGACCGTTCGCTTCAAGGCTACATCTTGCGCTCGATTTATAATGCGGCATTGAACAAATTGTCCAAGGACAAGTCAGCGGCGGATTATAGACAATGGTACAGGACGTCGATAGCCTCGCTCGCCAGCCACTATTGTGATCCGGAGAACAATGACTCGATACGCAGGCTGTACACGATGGACTTGAAGAAAAAGATAGACGAAGCTGTGATGGCTTTGCCGCCGAAATGCCGGGAGGTCTTCAAACTCAGTTATATAGAGCATAAATCCACAAAAGAAATAGCAGAACAGTTGGGTGTCTCTACCAGTACCGTTTCAAATCATATTTACAACGCCCTGAAACTTTTAAGGGAGTCTCTTGGGGTGGCGTTCTCTCTCTTGATGCTGTTCCTTTCCGAATAATCATAAAAAACTGAAATCATTTCAAAACAGTTTCTTAGGCAGTTTTGAAGAGTTGTCTGTATTATATATGTAAAGACAACTTTCCAAGACTATGAATGAAGTACCTTACGAACTGTTTAGAAGATATCTCAAGGGAGAGTCCACTCTTTCCGAGAACCGTCAGCTGATGAGATGGCTGCTCGAGAATGAGGAAAATGAACGGATATTTGCTGATACGATGTCTGTCATAAGCGCAGCGGAAGTGGTGAGTGATGAGCATTTTGAATCAAATCGTGACGCTTTTCTCGAGCGCCTGTCCCAAAGCATTGAAAAACAGGATGCCCAGACGGCTTCGAGAAAGCGCAAAGTGAGGACGTGTTCATTCGCCTGCAGCATAGCTGCCGCTGTTGCTGTCATTGCCGTATTACTTTTCGCTCCTGTGAAACCGCATACGGATGACGCGTCCTTGCTCGGTACAGTGTATTCAAATACTGATGAAGAACCTGCCATGGCATGCCTTCCTGACGGGACAAACGTCTGGATCATGAGCGGGTCTTCATTGCGTTATGTCGAGGAGACGAAAGGCGGCACGCGCGACATCTATCTTACAGGAGAAGCCTTTTTCGATGTGGCCAAGGATACGCTACATCCGTTTATTGTGAAGACACCCGGTTTGTCAGTAGTCGCCGTCGGTACCAGATTCAATGTCCTCGTCGAGGATAAAAAAGGCACGGAAGTCATGCTTGAAGAGGGCAGTGTCAGACTGTGCAATCCTCAAGGCGTCCATCTTATGCGGCTTTGCCCTGATCAGACAGCTACTTTTGACCTGAACAGCAATGACATATTCGTTGGACATCAATATGTCCAGGCGGCAGTCCGCTTGAAATACAATGTCATTGCCCTGAATGATGCGACTGTCCAGGAAATCGTCAATAGTATTGCAAGAGCCTATAAGATAGAGATAAAGGTGGGAAAGAACGCGGATGACAGTAAGCATTATAATTTCTGCTGTCTGAAAAGTCGTGGAGTGGATGAAGCTCTCGTCATTCTGTCTCATCTGTCCGGCGTGGACTGTGAAATCGTGAAAAAGTAATACATAATACCAAAAACTAAGTTTAACCAATCAAAAAATCACTTATGAGATTTAAGTTTTTCAGTTGGGTATTCTTGTGCGTCACGCTTTTGTCGGGACTGTCAATGCAGTCCGCTCAAGCCTCTCCTCAGGAAGACCAGAAAACGTACAATGTCAGCATCTCTCTAAAGGATGCGACGGTGAAAGGGGTTGCGGACGCTTTGACAAAGCAGACCGGAATCCTGTTCTCTTATGATGCGGACCTGAACAGCATGTCCCTCGGGGATGTAAAGGTCAGCCATAAGAATTCGAGTTTGACTTCCATTTTGGACGAAGTGTTTGCCAATAAGGGAGTTAAATATTCAGTAGTGGGAGTGACTGTAGTGCTGAGCCGAAAAACATCTGCCACAGGAAAACGCACGATTACAGGCCAGGTCAATGACGCTTCCGGCATGCCGGTTCCAGGTGCTGTAGTCATGGTCGTAGGACAGTCCGGAGGTACGGTGACCGACGGTTCCGGCAGGTTCTCCATGCCTGCTTCCGACGGAGAAGTTACATTGGCAGTTCAATGTCTTGGTTATGTGGAAAAGACTCAGCTTCTTTCAGCCTCTGCAGATAACATTGTAATGACTATTGACGAGGACGCTTTGTCGATAGACGAGACAGTGGTAGTCGGCTATGGCGTGCAGAAAAAGGTCAATCTCACTGGCGCGATCTCTACGGTATCTTCCGAGAATCTTGAGAACAGGACCGCTCCGACACTTACTCATATGCTCCAAGGCTCAGTGCCTGGACTTAACGTCACCACAAGTTCGGGACGTCCGGGTAATTCTGCAAGCATAAACATCCGTGGTATCAACTCCATCAACGGCGGTAGTCCATTGGTTTTGGTAGATGGTGCAGAAGGAGACCTGTCAAGGGTGAATCCTGCTGATGTCGAGTCCATTTCCGTAATCAAGGATGCGTCTGCCGCTGCCGTCTATGGTGCAAGAGCATCATTCGGTGTAATCCTCGTGACCACCAAAAGCGGAACGGAGGCTGATGGAATGGCCACAGTCCGCGTAAACAGCCGTTTCGGTTGGGAAGCACCGACCACTTCCACCGAGTTTGAGAACAGGGGTTATTATTCCGTTTATCTCAATGACTTGTTCTACCGCGCTGCGAACGGTACGAATTATACATACTATACTCAGTCTGACATGCAGGAACTCTGGGCCCGTGTCAATGACAAGAGGGAGAATCCTGCCCGTCCTTGGGTTATGATTGACCAGCGTGACGGAAGGGATACCTATCTTTATTATGCCAACACCGACTGGTATCATGAACTCTTCCGTGACCGTCGTCCGAATCAGCAGCACAGCGTGTCACTCAGCGGCGGCACTGCACACGTAAAGTATCTTCTTTCAGGATCTTATAATAGGGAAGAAGGTATTTTCCGCCGTAACACGGACAAGCTGGACAAGTACAGCTTCCGTTCGAAGATATCGTTTGACATCAAGAAGTGGCTTAATCTCACCAATAACACGAGCTACTATAAGTACCGTTACCGTTATCCGGGACCAAGCGATGTCAATACGGCTTTCTCATTGATGACCGTGCATGCTCTGGCCAGTTATCCGGCTCACAATCCGGACGGTACGAGCATCGGCTACACATCATTTGCAAACAATAACTACGTGATGGACGGACTTCTTACCATTCTGGACAATCCTAACTACAAGAACGAGGATAATAAGGATAACCTGTCCACTACCACGGAACTTACCATAAAGCCTTTGGCTTCGTTGGAAATCAGGGCCAACTTTACATATGCGCTCAATCAGAACAGGTACATGAACCGTGCGACCAATACTGAGTATTCGCGTTATCCTGGAGAGACGGTGCAGGTTACCAATTCACGTTCGATCGACAGCCTCAAAGAGAAAACCGAGACACAGCATTACTATGCTACCAACATCTATGCGACTTGGACAAAGAGTATCGCTAAGTCTCACAATATCAAGTTGATGGCCGGTTTCAACTGGGAGACCAAGCATTATAAAGATGTGGGAGCGAAAGGCTATTACCTTATGAGTCAGACGCTCAATGACTTGAATCTTGTCGGCTCAGATGCTGACGGCAATCCGAGAATGGAAACCTCAGGTGGCCAGAATGAATATGCTCTCGAAGGCTTTTTCGGCCGTTTGAACTATGACTACAAGGGCCGTTATCTTTTCGAGGCCAGCGGACGCTATGACGGAACATCCAGATTCGCTTCAAGCCATCGTTGGGGATTTTTCCCGTCAATGTCATTGGGCTGGAGAATATCAGAGGAGAAGTTCTTCGCTCCAATAAAGAATACGATGAACAACTTCAAGTTGAGGTATTCATACGGAAGCCTTGGCAACCAGCTTGTCGGCTATTATGATTACATCCGTAAAATCGCGATCGGTACAGGCTCCTACACTTTCGGCTCAGGTTCAAAACCGACAATTGCCACTATCGGAGCTCCGGTAGCGTCCAACCTTACATGGGAGAAAACGCTGCAGCATGATTTGGGAGTTGATCTCGCATTCTTCGGCAACCGCCTCATGTTTACAGCTGATGCATATATCCGTGACACCAAGGATATGTTGACAGCAGGAGTTGCACTGCCTGCAGTTTATGGAGCCTCATCTCCTAAGATGAATGCTGCTGACCTTCGTACCAAAGGATATGAATTCCAGCTCTCCTGGAGAGACGGCTTCAACTTGTTCGGAAAACCGTTCAATTATTCTGTGACTGCAAGTTTCAGCGATTATATTACAGAAATCACCAAGTTTGACAATCCTGAACGTACTTTCGCAAAATCTTACTATGTAGGTATGCGTATGGGTGAAATATGGGGTTACCACACTGGCGGACTGTTCCGCTCAGATGCGGAGGCAGCAGATTATAAGATTGACCAGACCTTTGTCAATCAGGCCATTATCTCTGCTGCCGGCGATGAGCGCGGACTTCACGGAGGAGATGTCAAGTTCCTTGACCTGAATGGTGACGGAGTTGTCAATCAGGGCAAGAACACCGTGGATGATCCTGGTGACCGCACTATCATTGGAAACAATCAGCCACGATACAACTACGGCATAAACTTGAGTCTCCAATACTTCGGCTTTGATTTCGGAATATTCTTCCAGGGTGTAGGTAAGATGGATTGGGCTCCGGCTGCCAACAATGTTCTGTTCTATGGTCCATATGCCCGTCCTTATGCTACACTTATCCCTAAGGATTTCCATAAGAAGATCTGGAGCGAAGACAATCCGGACGCTTACTTGCCTCGTCCGAGAGGATATGTGGGACTCGGTTCCAACCGTGAGCTCACAGTGCCGAGCGACCGTTATCTTCAGGATATCAGCTATTGCCGTCTGAAAAATCTGACATTCGGATATACATTGCCGAAATTTATTACCGATAAGATCGGCATGGGACCTGTCCGGTTCTCCTTCTCTGGAGAGAACCTTGCTTATTGGTCTCCGTTCAAGAAGCATACGAAATACATCGACCCTGAAATGGCAAAAACCAATTCTACCAACCGTATTTATCCTTGGCAGAAGTCATTTATGTTCGGTATTGATCTAACTTTCTAATTTTTAGAGGAATACAGTATGAAAAAAAGTATATTGATAATGGCGGCAGCCTCTCTTCTCGCTGTTTCTTGCGATTTGGACAAAAAACCGTTGGCCAATCTGTCGCCGGACAGTTTCTTCTCCACAAGGAGCGAGTTGGATGCGTTTGCCAATAATTTTTATTCAATCTTCCCGGCATCATCGATTTTCGAGGAGGAATCTGACTTGATTATCAAGATTGACCGTGCGGATTGGATGCGGGACGGACGTTCAGTTCCGGGTTCCGGCGGCGGATGGACTTGGACATCGTTAAGAGATTTCAATACTCTCATTGAACTTTCTTCAAACTGTCAGGATGAGAATGTCCGTAATGAATATATCGGAGTGGCTCGTTTCTTCAGAGCGTGGTTCTATTTCGATAAGGTACGGCGCTTCGGTGATGTGCCTTGGTATGACCGTCAGTTGGGTTCCGCAGACAAAGACCTTTACAAACCTCGTGATTCACGCGAACTGGTGATGTCACATGTCGTTGAGGACTTGGATTACGCTATTGCGCACTTGCCGCTGAACCGTTCCGTATATAAAGTCACCAAATGGACTGCGCTGGCTTTCAAGAGCAGAGTGTGCCTGTTCGAGGGTACTTTCCGTAAATATCACGGAATGAAACTGGAGGGACATAGCGCTGAATGGTATCTTGAGCAGGCAGCTGCTGCGGGTGAGGAGTTCATTGCTACAAGTGGTTATTCTGTTTATACAGGAGGTGGTGTGGAGAACAGCTACCGCGAACTTTTCGCAAGTACGGATGCTATCGGAACAGAGATTGTCCTGGCCCGTGACTACGACTTGAACCTGTCCATCAAGCACAATGGAACGTACTATACCTTAGGTAATTACGGTAATCCAGGCATGACTCGCAAGATGTTCTGCTCTTATTTGATGAAAGACGGAACAAGGTTCACGGACAAGGCCGGATGGGAGACAATGTCTTTTGTCGAAGAAACCAAGAACCGCGACCCGAGGCTTTCGCAGTCCATCAGGACACCGGGCTACAAGAGAATCGGTTCCGACAAGGTGGCGGCTCCGGATTTCAGCCATTCGGAAACTGGATATATGATAACCAAATATGTTCAGGGCGTAGATCTGAATGTGGATATGTTTGGAGCTGCCTACAATGACCTGCCGCTTATAAGAAGCGCAGAGGTTTATCTGAATTTCGCGGAGGCCAAAGCTGAGTTGGGTACATTGACACAGGCCGATCTGGACAAGTCAATCAAACTTCTGAGAGACCGCGTGGGGATGCCTAATATCGATTTGGAGGCAGCCAACAATTCTCCTGATCAATATCTTTTGGACAAGGCTACAGGTTATCCTAATGTCACTGGACCGAATACAGGCGTGATTCTGGAAATCCGTCGTGAAAGGGCTGTGGAACTCTTTGATGAGGGCTTCCGCTTTTACGATCTGATCCGCTGGAAGAATGGTCAGGCCATAACGCATAAGTTCCTCGGCATGTATATCCCTGGTCCTGGAACCTATGATCTCGACGGAAACGGCACTCCGGATGTATGCTTCTACAAGGACAATGAACCTGCAGGTCTTCCGACAGGAGTGGTCAGATGCAAGATAGGCGAAAGAATATTCTTCACGGAAGGTGATCACGGTTATGTGGACGTTACTCCGAATCTCCCTGGTTTATGGAATGAGGCTCGTGACTACTATTATCCGATTCCTACTAATGAGCTTACTCTTAATCCGAATCTTGAACAGAATCCGGAATGGACAAAATAATGTTTTTACGATATGAACAAGTATATTAATAGACTGTTTTTAGTATTTACGGTAGTGTCTTTTGCTCTCGTTGCTTCCTCATGTGGGGGAGGCAATAGGGCTGAAGACACCACCAAAGATCCTTGGGGATGGAATAAAGGAGATGAGGACAAAAAGGACGAGGATACCGGCTCGGAAAGCAAGACATATTATCCTAAGGAAAAGGGAAGTTTCAGGATAATGTCCTACAATATCGGTTGCTTTGGAAAGTACATCACATCAGTGACTGACAATGTGAAGATGGTGGCTGACATGATCAAGGAAATCGAAGCCGATGTTGTGACTCTCAATGAGCTGGACAGTATCAATACCCGTCACAATGTCAATGAGGTTGCACTCTTGGCAGAAGGCGTAGGAGGATGGAAGTGGCATTTCGGCCGTGCCATGGCTTACAGGAACGGAGCCTATGGCAATGGTTGCATTGTTCCGAAGGAAACTAAGATCATTGACAAGTACACAGTCACACTTCCTAAACTCAGCGGTGCAGAGCAGCGTAGCATTGCCGTAGTGGAGACGGAGGACTATGTGATCGGTGCGGCTCATCTGGACCACACTTCAGAGCCTACCCGTCTGGCCCAGATAGCAGTGGTAAATGCTTGGGCACGTGAGCGTTATGAAAAGTGCTCAAAGCCGGTATTCTTCTGTGGCGACATGAACGCGGATCCTGACAGCGAGACGGTCAAGACACTCAAGAATACTTGGGACATGCTGTCATCAACGGAATACACATTCCCTTCAAGAGGCGCCAAATCTTGTATAGACTACATATTCCATTACAAGAACTCCGCTGCAGTCAAGTTGGTGGGTGCCCACACGATGACCAGATTCTACAAGGGAGACGTGACGATGGCATCAGACCATCTCCCGATTTATGTCGATGTACAGTTTTAAATGACAAAACCAATGAGATCAAATAAAATAATACTTGCCGCAATGCTGACCACAATATTTGTGGCTTCCTGCAAAGAGGAATATGAGTACGAGAAGAAAGATCATATCGACTCGCCTGCGGTATTGGCTCTCAATGTCCGGGATGTTGAGGCTGAGGTGGCCTTGATGGCTCCAAAGACAAAATCCTACACGGTGGACGTGACCGCATCTTCCATAGCGGATGAAATGCTGTCCTTGACGATAGCTGCCGATCCGTCCCGCGTGGCTGACTATAACCAAGCGCATGGAACATCTTATGATGCTGTTCCAGGAGATGCCTTTGAGCTCTCTACCAATACGTTGATGTTGCCCCGTTACAACAAGACTTCGACAACGGCTCAGTTGACTCTCAAGAGCTCGGCGATGCCTGAGGACGGCTCTCTCAGGGTATTGGCGCTTTCTGTCACCAAGATAGAAGGCTCGGACAATATCTCGCCAGAGTCTTATGGTACAGTGTTCATTCTTTTCCGCCGCAAGACTCTTCCTGCTTCCGGATTTGAACTGGGATCAGGAACAGAGGCCGATCCGTACATTATCCGTAACCAGCTGGAAATGATCAGTATGGTCAAGGGTATGAAGAGCGGAAAGACATACTTCAAACTGGATGCGGACATTGATATGTCCGATTATGAGGACTGGTCACCGTTGAATGCTGCCGACCCTTATGACAAGGCGGTGGATTTCGATGGATGCGGTCATACTATAACAGGATTCAACTGCTCTTCAGATGCTTATACAAGTATGTTCGGAGTAATGTTGGGCTCATTCCGCAATGTGACTTTCGAGAAGCCTGTCCTGACAGTGGGAAGTTCAAGTGCCGGCCTTCTTGGAGCACAGTGCGGCAGCAAGGACGTCCCTACGGAGATCAAGAATGTGACAGTGAACGATTTGGTCATCAATATGAATGGTACCGCAGAAGGGGTGGGCGGACTTGCCGGCCGTGCTGTAAATGTCAAGTTCTCTGACATAACACTGTCTGCCAATATCGAGGATGCCGACAAAGACGGAAAAGTCCCTGATTCAGTGGGTGGCCTGGTAGGAGTCGCTTCTGAGGTTCCTTCAACGTTCACAAACGTCCACACTTCTGGTGCCATTACAGGAAACCGTCGTGTTGCCGGCATGATCGGCTTCATTGTCGAGAACAGCGAAAATGTAGTGGTTGAAAAGTCTTCATCCGCTATGAATGTCAATGCTTTCGGAGAAAACACAGGTGGTCTGATCGGATATGCAGAGGGTGAACATCTTACCGTAAAGGACTGCCATTCAACAGGAACCGTTGAGAATAAGGGAAACTATGCAGGCGGCTTGATCGGCTCAATGTGTGGATTCTCTACAATCAGCAGGTGCTATGCCACCGGCGATGTTCTCGCGAAGGCCGGAAACCATATCGGCGGACTTGTCGGCAATGTTACACGAAGAGATAATGGCGGCACTACAATTGAAGATTGCTACGCTACGGGTAATGTCGTATTGACAGGTCCTAAAGGCCGTATGGCCGGAGGTCTGATTGGAGTTGTCGAGAACAGAAACGATATCACTGTCAGACGTTGTTATGCTACAGGTGACATATCATCCATGACATCAGTAGTCGGAGGATTGGTGGCTTTTGCGAAGTCAAATGTGCTGACCGACAACATCAACTTCAAGATGGAGCATTGCATCGCATGGAACAAGACATTGACAAACAAGGTCGGCAAGACCTGGAGCTCCGGCGCTGTCATCGCCGTATCCAATTCGGTGAACACATTGACAGGCAATTATCGTCGTCCGGACATGACATTCAATGATACGGACGGAAAGACGCTCTTTGACTGTGCTGACGCTTCACCGAGCGCTCCTCTTCCGTATGTGGACGATAAGTCTCACTATTATCCATATCACGGAATTGCAGCTCCGGCCGGTTCCACGATCACTTCTTTGGCAAAGACACTCGGCTGGCCGGAAAGTGTATGGGATCTGTCCGGCAATGAGCCGAAATTGAAATAATGCGATCTGGTATGAAAAAATTGCTTGCAATTATTCTGTCGGTTTTTATTATGGTTCCTTCCTGTGGAGGCGAAGGCGTCTCCAAGGAGGACCCTGACAATCCTTATATTTGGGGAGGCGGCAGTAATAAAGACGAACCTGGAAGTGAAGGAAAGACATATTACCCCAAGCCTGACGGGGCATTCCGGATAATGACCTACAATGTGGGCGCGTTCCACAAATACATTTCCGTGATGAACCAGAACATTGATCTTGTCTCCAAAATCATAAAGGAAATCGAGGCTGATGTGGTCGGGATCAATGAACTGGACAGTATGAACACCCGTCACAATGCAAACCAGGTGGCTCTTCTTGCCAAGGAACTTGGAGACTGGCAATGGCATTTCGGCAAGGCGATAGATTATAAAGGAGGGGCCTATGGCAATGGAGTAGTCGTGCCGAAAGGTGTCCGCATCGTGGACAAGTACACGGTTGCACTGCCCAATCCGACCAGTTATGAGTCCAGAAGCATTGCCGTTGTGGAGACCGACAAATATGTCCTTGCGGCTTCTCATCTGGACCATTCTTCAGAGGAGTATATCCAAATCCAGATACAGGCGGTGAATGCTTGGGCGCAAACCAGATATTCCGGTTGTGACAAGCCTGTCTTCTATCTGGGAGATATGAATTCTGTTCCGACATCTGAGGCGATAAAGTCTCTTCTGACCTGTTGGGACATGATCTCCAGCAAGGAGAACACGGTGGGGACAATGCCGGCTACACGTTGCATCGACTACATCTTCCATTATAAGAAATCGGCTCCTGTGAAGGTGCTCGGAAGCCATACGATAAGCCGCACATATTGCGGCGACGTGTCGAAAGCGTCCGACCATCTTCCTGTTTATGTTGATGTGGTTTTTTAAGAAGTGCTATACATTACTTCCGAAAAAATCAGTAACTTTAAAAGTTGTATTGAAAACAGTAAAATTATTTAACCAAATAGACAATGAATCGAAAGGATTTTCTCAAGAGCCTTGGAGCGCTTACTGCCGGGGCGACATTCCTTGGTACAGGCGAGACTGTAAAGGCTGCCGGCAAGGCAATGGGCGTTTCTGTGGACAATTCCCTTTTTACTGATCCTGAGGTGGACTTTCCGGTCAAAGGACTGAAGGCAGGAGTCAAGAACGGCCCTGTCAAGGTGATCATCATCGGAGCGGGAAACCGTGGCCGCACTTATGCCAACTATGCGAAGATGTTCCCTGACTGTATGCAGATTGTAGGCGTGTCCGATATCCGCGAAAGCAGGAAGAATGCCATGGGAGACAGGTTCAATGTCCCTGAGGAGCATCGTTTCGGCGATTGGAGCGAAGTGTTCAGAGTACCGAAATTCGCTGACGCAGTGGTTATTTCCACACCGGATGACGTTCACTATGACCCTTGTATGAAGGCGTTGGAGTGGGGTTATGACTGCCTTCTGGAAAAACCGGTTGCCCAGACAGAGAAAGAATGTACGGACATCGCCAAACAGGCCCACAAATACGGCCGCATAGTGGCTGTGTGTCACGTGCTCCGTTACAGCCCATATTTCAGGGCAATGTACCAGGCCCTCCAGAGCGGAATGATAGGCAAAGTAATAAGCATCCAGCACATGGAACCTATCGAGTGCCGCCACATGGCCCACTCATATGTCAGAGGAAACTGGAGAGATTCCAACCAGACCACTCCTATTATCCTCGCAAAGAGCTGCCATGACCTGGATATTCTCCGCTGGTTCGTGGGCAAACCTTGCAAGACCATCGTTGCGGACGGATCACTTACATGGTTCAAGGCCGAAAATGCACCTGAAGGAGCACCGCTCCACTGTACGGACGGCTGTCCTCACGAGAGCACATGCCCGTTCTCCGCAATCGACGTATATGTCCGCAGAAAACAGCATCTCGGAGTGTTCGACCTCAAGAATTCACGCGATGAGGCGGAAATCATGAGCAAAATTTCGGATCCTTCGAATCTCTGGGGACGCTGCGTATATCACTGCGACAACAACCAACCTGACCACTTCGTGAGCGAAATGGTGTTCGAGGACGGAACCACGGCTTCATTCTCAATGGAAGCATTCACACCGTTCGGAGGCCGCCGTACCAGAATCATGGGTACGACCGGTTTCATCGAGGGCAATGGCTCTGAATTCACCATTTACGAATTCCGCAGCAACAAGAAGATACTCTGGAACAAGAAGCTCGCTGATATTCCGGAGTACAAGGGCTCAGGACACGGCGGTGGCGACATGGCTCTCGTGTGCGATTTCGTGGAGGCTGTTTCATGGCAGGCTCCTGAAAAGCTGACCAGCACCATCGACGCTTCGATAGAAAGCCACGTTATGGGATTCCGTGCCGAGAAGAGCCGCTTGTCTCACAAGAAGATAGATGTAACAAAATAATAATCAGACATTATGAACAGACTGTTGAAAATGATGCTGCCGGCGGCATTGATATGCGGATGCACCGGAAACAATGCCCCTGAACTGATCCCGGCAGAAAACTTCGCGGATACGGTAGATTCCAAACCGGTAGCGCTTTATACGCTGAAAGCCGGTGACATCACACTCCAGGTCACCAACTTCGGTGGCAGGGTAGTGTCGCTGTTTACTCCTGACAAGGATGGTAAACTTGAAGATATCGTAGTGGGCTACAATAATTTAAAGGATTATGTCACCCCTCCGGGAGAGCGTTTTCTCGGTGCCTGCGTGGGACCTGTCGCCAACAGAATCAGCCACGCATCGTTCATAATCAATGACACCACGTACAATGTTCCGGCCAATGACCACGGAGTCAATACTCTGCACGGCGGCTACAAGGGACTGGACAATGTCGTCTGGGATGTGCGTGACGTTACGGACTCGTCCATAACCCTGCATTACCTGCATGCTGACGGCCAGGAAGGATTTCCGGGCAATAAAAGCATTGACATGACCTATTCTGTGACGTCGAAGAACGAATTCAGGATAGACTATGCTGCTCAGACGGACCATGCCACGCCTATCAACATCACCAATCATCCGTTCTTCTGCCTGCGCGGAGAGGGCAACGGCACTGTTGAGGACTATATTATGCATATAAAGTCAAGTCACTACACGCCGACTGATTCTCTCAGCATACCTACAGGCGAGATTGCGGACGTAACCGGTACACCGTTCGACTTCAGGACAGCGCACAGGATCGGTGACATGATAGAAGAGGACAATCTCCAGCTTAAATACGCCCACGGCTACGACCATAACTGGTGCATTGACAGGGAAAGCAAAGACGGAGTGGAGATAGTCTGCTCGGTAACCGACCCTGAGACAGGTCGTCAGATAGATGTCTATTCAGACCAGCCTGGACTTCAGTTCTACAGCGGAAACTTCTTCAAAGGAGACAGCACCGGCAAGTATGGAAGGCCGCTCGGATTCCGTTCATCACTGGCATTGGAGACCCAGTATTATCCTGACGCTCCTAACCAGCCGAACTTCCCGAGCATCATTCTGACACCTGGACAGGCCTATCATCAGATCTGTATTTACAAGTTCTCGGTAAGCCGATAGCTTTCAGAAAACAGATTACTTTGTACGGGTGATTTTAGCGCCGAGCGCGTTAAGTCGCCCGTCAATGTTTTCATATCCGCGGTCAATCTGGCCGATATTGCTGATGACACTTGTCCCCTTGGCCGACATTGCCGCAAGCAACAATGCGATTCCTGCCCGGATGTCAGGCGAAAGGAGATTTCCGGCCTTGAGCTGCATCCTGTGGTCGTGTCCGATGACTACGGCCCTGTGCGGATCGCAGAGAATAATCTGCGCCCCCATTTCGATCAGCTTGTCCACGAAGAAAAGACGGCTCTCAAACATCTTCTGATGAATCAGAACGCTGCCTTTGCACTGTGTGGCGACCACCAGCATCACGCTCAGCAGGTCCGGCGTGAGCCCAGGCCAAGGCGCATCTGCTATCGTCATGATCGACCCGTCCATAAACGAATCGATTTCGTAACTCTCCTGCGATGGAATGAAAATGTCGTCCCCGCGCTGCTCAAGATGGACTCCTATCCTGCGGAAACTCTCCGGGATAATGCCCAAGTTCTTCCAGGAAACGTCCTTGATAGTAATCGAACTCCTGGTCAATGCGGCCATGCCTATGAAACTGCCCACCTCGATCATATCCGGAAGAATCCTGTGCGATGCTCCGTGAAGCGATTCCTTGCCATTGACAGTCAGGAGATTGGAGCCGATACCTTCGATTTCAGCTCCCATCGCGACCAGCATTTTGCTGAGCTGCTGGATATACGGTTCGCAGGCCGCATTGTAGATTATGGTCTTGCCTTCAGCCAGACAGGCCGCCATCAGGATATTGGCAGTGCCGGTCACGGAAGCCTCATCCAGAAGCATATAACTGCCGCTTAACCTTCCTGATTCAGGGGCGGTAAGGTAAAATGCCTTCCGTTTCTCGTCATATTTCTGCCCGGCTCCGAGATTCAGCATACCCTGTATATGAGTGTCCACGCGCCTGCGTCCTATCCTGTCTCCGCCCGGCTTCGGAAACCACGAACGCCCGAAACGCGCCAGCAGCGGACCGACCACCATCACCGACCCTCTGAGCGAAGCGCATCTTTTTATAAAGTCTTCACTCTCAATATATTCAGTGTCAATGTCGTCTGCCTTGAAACTCCAGCATCCCTTCTCTGCCCTCGTTGCCTTTACCCCCATTGCCTTCAGCAGGTCAATCATGTTCTTCACGTCGAGTATTTCCGGGATATTGCTTATGGTTACCTCATCAGAAGTAAGAAGAGTAGCGCAGATAACCTCCAATGCCTCGTTCTTGGCACCCTGTGGAGTGATTTCTCCGCTCAGTTCATATCCGCCTTCTACTATGAATGTATTGTTTTCCATTTCTCAGTTCAGATTATTTCAACTTCCGGCTCCAGTGTGATGCCGAACCTCTCCTTTACAGAAGCTGTAATGTCGTTTTTCAGGTCAATGATTTCGCCCGGACTTGCGCTTCCTGTGGCATTGACAATCACCAGCGGCTGCTTTTCATAGACCCCGGCATTGCCCTGAGTGCGGCCCTTCCATCCGCATTGCTCGATCAGCCATGCAGCCGGAATCTTGACCCCGCCATCAGTAACATAATGAGGAACATCTGCATTGGCCTCCTGGATTTTCCGGAACACTTCCTCCTCCACGACAGGATTCTTGAAAAAACTGCCGGCACTTCCAACCTGCTCTACATCAGGAAGTTTGCTCCTTCTGATGGAGATCACTGCATCCCGTACCACCTGCGGAGTCAGCGCATCGGAACTTTCCAGCGACTCGGCCGGAATGCCGGTGATTACGCTCAATGCTGTCCGTATGTGCCCGTAATCCAGTTTCGGATTTTTTGTCCGTGTCAATGCGAGTACCACATTGGTCACGATATATCTGCCTTTCATCTTTCCGGACTTGAATGCTGACGTCCTGTATCCGTAACCGCATTCTTCAGCTCCGGAATGGACGAATTCCTCCTCTATGGTGTCGTAGCAGTACACCTGACGGATAATGTCAGAGATTTCCGCTCCGTATGCTCCGATATTCTGTACAGCTGCAGCTCCGGTCTCTCCCGGAATCAATGACAGATTCTCAGCACCCCACAGTCCGCGTTCAGCAGCCCATCTGCAGAAATCGTCGAACAGTATGCCTGCTCCGACTGATACAAGTACTTCGTCATCAGACTGGTACAGGGCATCGTCTGAAGGCAGTTCATAGATGAATTTTATCGCAGAATGAAGAACGGTCCCGTGAAAATCGCCCGTAAAAAGCAGATTGCTCCCGCCGCCTATGTGTTTTACCGGTGAAGGAAGCGTACTGAATTCTATGTCAATCAGGTCGGCAACGGAATCGTATTCGATGAATTTGTCACATTTGACCTTCATTCCGAAGGTATTGTGGCTTGTCAAGTCCTTATTTGCAGTTTTTCTTATCATTGTCTTTTACCGAGGGCGGCTGCTTGTCGCCCATCCTACAAAAATAACCAAAAAAACCGGACTTGGGCGCATTCCTCTTTCGTTCTGCGTAAGTTTGTAGTACATTCGCACAACTCCTGATAATCAATGCCCGGTGTCAGTGATGTCGATGACGATGGAGAGGCTGTTGCCTGAATCGTCCACAGCAGTGATACTGTGCTTTCCTGAGGAGGGACGTACTGTCATCTGATGTATGAAGCGCGTCTCTCCTATATATTTCTGGTCCAGGTGCCAGTAAACCGTGGCGTTCTTGACATGGTGCGCAAGATTCAGGACCAGATCTCCGAGAGTGCCGTCATTCTGGCGTGCAAGGGTGATCCTGCTGCCGTTCTCTGGATAGATGAATTCCATTGTCGGGGTTTCCGAAGAGACGGAAGTTCCTGAAGCCGAGTCGTATTCAGGATGCCTCTGGCGGTAGAACCACTCCATCGCAGGCGTCAGGCGGAACACATTGTGCCCGTTTTCCTGAAAATGATAAGGGCAGACAGCACTCCGCTCGCCTGCATCAGGAATCATGATACTTGTCTTGTCAATGCAGTCAGGTCCGGCAAGAAATCCTGAAAGAGTGCATACATCCGCATGATGAACCGGATGTTTCCATGCCGGATTCATTTCAGGGGAAGGGAACCAGTCAGGAGACGATGCCGGCAGCATATTGAATATCTCGAACATCACCGGGCCGGCAGTCCGCGCCCCGATCAGCGCCGGCGCCCCGTTCCCGGAAGCATTGCCAGCCCATATACCTACAGCGTAGGACGGCGTGACACCTACAGCCCACGCGTCCCTGTAACCGTAGCTCGTTCCGGTCTTCCAGGCGACTTTCTTTACGGAACGTATTATGTGCCAGTCGATTTCATCCGGCCTGTTCACCTCCTTCAGGGCATCCAATGTATAGAATATGGGTACAATGTCTTTGGCCTCACCTGTCATATACGCCCTTGCCATGTCAGCATAGACAGCCGTAACCTCATCCAATCTGCATTCGCCGCCGCCAAGAATCAGCGACAGTCCGTAATCGGAAGCGGAGCGGTCAAATGATGTAAGACCCCGCGCCTTGAGGTTTTCCAGGAATTTCCCGGTCCCGAATTCCTTGAGCAGATGGACGGTCGGGACATTGAGCGAGCGGCTGAGCGCCTGGGAGGCCGGCACAGCCCCGTCATAGGTAAGGTTGTAGTTCTGAGGTGTGAAACCATTGATGTTCACAGGAGTATCCGCGAGCAGTGAGTAGGGGAGAATCGTGCCGTCATCCAGTGCGTCACAGTACAGGAACGGCTTCAGGATGCTTCCGGAACTGCGTGGCGACCGTGCGATATTCACATTGACCCCGGCCCTTTTCCTGTAAGGCGAAGAATTTCCGCAATACGCGATAACCTCGCCCGAAACCACATCCACCACCACTGCCGCAAGGTCGGAAATCCCCTCCGTCGCCAGGTCGTCGCTTTTCCTGTCAATGCATTCTTCCACTCTTCGCTGAAGATTCAGGTCAATGCCGGTCTTCACATAATGTCCACGTTCCGGTGAGCCTTTTCCGGCAATGTCATCCACATAATGATGAGCATAGGAAGGCAGCGGCTCCGGCTCGTCAGGCAGTGGTTCCCCTATAGCGGAAAGATACTCCAGTTCAGTTATAAAGCCTCTGTCATTCAGTCTTTTGAGCAGGCGGTTGCGCTTCTGGACCAGCCTGTCCCGATTTCTTCCGGGCCTTATGCTGGAAGGCGAATTCGGGAGTACAGCCAGTGTGGCAGCCTCGCCCCACGAAAGTTCCGAGGACGGCCTTCCGAAATATCTCCATGCCGCAGCTTCAAGTCCCACGACATTGCCTCCGAACGGGGCGTGGGATTCATACAACTGAAGTATCCTGTCTTTGGAATATCTGAATTCGAGCCTTGTGGCCAGCACAGCTTCCGTGATTTTTTGCCACAAAGTCCTTTCCTTGCGGCGCGAAAGTCTTATCACCTGCATTGAAATCGTACTGCCTCCGCTTACGATATGCCCTGATTTGGTGTTGATATACAATGCCTTGCAAATGGATACGGGGTTTACGCCCCAATGCCATCTGAACCATTTGTCCTCAAATTCTATGAGCGCTGTCCTGTATTTTTCCTTCCCCGCGCTTATCTCGTCCTCCCTCTCGCCGGAGACTGGAAACCGCCATTGTCCGTCATCCGCTATCCTGGCACCCAATAGTTCGCCGTTTCTGTCCACGACCACGGTGGACCACTTGGTGTCGGGAAACAAATCACGCGGCAGACAGAAGTAATAGCCCACGGCCAAAACTGCTGCCACCACAAAGGCAATACGTCCCCTCCTGGTTTTGGGGACGTATCTTTTAAGTTTCCCGAAGTCCATCCTATCTGATTACCTGTGCGGAACCCGATGCGCTTCTCGCAAATACATTGGCGTTGTACATATCCTCGCACGCTACTGCAGGCAGGACGAATGTGCCCTCATATGCGGCGCGGAGTCTGACCCTGAATTCTTTGTATGAGTTCCTCGGCAGGCTGAAATAGAATATGTTGGCATTGTCCCGGATGTCCAGATAATCGTATTTTCCGTCGGACGGAACATCCTGTCCGGTCATGCGCTCATTTATTGTTTCCCAGCCTGAAGGAATCATTTCCGTCAGAGCGATATGTCTCAAATCTGCTGAAGCGGACGGGTTGGATACTCTGATTACTGCCGTGAATTCAGTTCCCTGTCTGACAGATGCCGGATTAAGTATGTTTCCGTCAGGACCTATATACCTGACATTCAGGCTGATGCCTGAAGAGCTGGCTGCCACGGCTTCGCCAGGAAGTGCTCTTGAAACTGTGTTTACCCTTACGTAGGCAGGGCCGTCCGAGAAGTTCTTTACCGTGATGCTTCCGGAAGCTGGATCTGCTGATGCGCTTACCCTGCCGTTGTCGGACGGCTTGGCGGTAAGCCTGTTGGTGAGAGCACCGTCGTTGACCTCGATATCGACATTGCTGCCGCCGGCATCTTTTGCCAGAAGGCTCATTGCCCTGGCTATGAATACGGATTCCTGAGTGGTCATTGACCATGGCTGCAATCCTTCCGAATACTCGCCACGACATTGACTCTGGGCATAGACGATGGCCTCTGATGTGTTGCCGCTGCGAACGAGCGCTTCCAGTGCTATCGCCTTGTCCCTGAGCGGTGAACTGAATACCGGAGTGTCTGCAACCCATTCCTCAGGGGCTTCGGAGAGGCCTTCGAGTATGTTGTTGCAGATGTTCTTCTTGCCGCATACCGCATAGGTGGATGCGAGCATCATGGAAGCCTGCCAGCTGAGCTCTCCGCCTTCTTTCATCCTGTTCATGGCTGCCTCGTCAGACTTGCCCGCAACAGCGACGGTATAGAGTCTGTATGCCTGGGTAAGGTCACTCATCCTATATACTTTGGCGGTACGGTAGTTCTGGATGCAGCGTTTCTGGAACTTGTGCCAAGATGAAAGCACACCGCTGTTCACATCGTATCCGTCAGCTTTTGCTTTGGACATGAACTCTCCTGCCATGGATGTCACCCATTCGTCAGAGACTGTTCCGCCCGGCCAGTAAGTGAATCCGCCGTCAGGCAGCTGTCTGCCATAAAGTTCGGTCAGGATACCAGGTATCATTGCCCCTGCCTTCTCTGCATTTGTCTTGGAAAGCATCGGCATCGCGTAAAGGAGGCTGAGGCCTCTTGCTGCCAACTGCTCGGAACAGCTGTGCTGATAATTGCCGATGAAGCTGAACAATGCATCCCAGTCAATCGAAGGATAACCGCTTGCTTCAACACGTAAACCGCATCTGTCGTCAGCGGCAAACGGCTTGAAGCTGAATGACTTGGTCTCGCCCTTTCCGATGAGCGCATCCTGAACCGATACTATTTCAGGAGAACGGTTCACGACTTCTAAGTTTATGGTTTCAGTCATCTTGTGGCCGTTTCCGTCAGCCGAGATTGTGACTTTCGCGAAGCCTTCTCCGGAAGTGCTCAGGCTGAATCTGGTCATCTGCTCGCCTTTCTTTCCGAATGAAAGCGTCTGTGAAGCGGAACCGTTGATGGCCACAGGTCCTTCGCAGCGTACGGAAACATTGACATTGCTTATGCCGTCTTCCATTACGAAGACATTGACAGGAAGCGTTATTTCCTCTCCTGCACCTGCAGAGCGAGGCAATGTCGGAAGTATCATCACAGGAGATGTCACAGGAACTGTTTTCTCTGCATTGCCATAAGCCCTGTCCTGTCCTGCCACAACCATTACCCTGACGCTTCCCACGTACATCGGAAGTGTGATCTTATGTGAGCGGGAGCCTGAATTTACTGTGAATGGACCGAGGAACTTGACGATCGGGTTGAACCTGTTTTCCTTCTTCGCCCCCTTGGTGAGCTCCTCGTCGCCGCCGATGCTGAACATTGCTGACAATGCGCCGCCGCATGAGCCGAAAACGTCATCGTACATATCCCATGTCCTGATGCCGAGAGCCTCCCTCTTGTACATCGTGTTCCACGGGTCTGGGGTGCGGAATGCCGTCAGGTCCAGCAGGCCTTCATCCACGATGGCAAGCGTGTAAGTCATTGATTTCTTGTCCCTTTCGCTTACCTTGACGGTGAATTGCTCCTCAGGATGGATCTTGTCAGGCATCGTGATTACAGGATGAAGGTGCGAGTTCTGGTTTTCCACCATTATCGGCCTCACACCGTACATCCTTATAGGCAAGTCGTTGGACGTGTTCCAGTAAGGCTGGACCAATGTTATGTGTATGTAGAAGTTCGGCGACAGGTCTTCCGTAATCTTCAGTTTGTAGGCAGTATCGCCTGAGCCTGAGGTGCTTACCCATTCGCTCTTGAGAACTCTGCTTCCGTTTTCGATGGAAACCAATGCTCTTCCGTCTTTAGCGGCAGGGATATATACGGTAGCCGTCTCTCCCGCGCTGTAAGAGTTTTTGTCAGTCGAGAAGCTCAGCATTGCCGGCGCATCCGGGTCCTTCCTGTCTGAACGTCCCCTGTAGGCAGGCCAGTCGGCGAATACGATGCCTCCGGACGCATGGCCGCTGTCAATGTCCTTGATATAAATGAGATACCTTCCCCACTGGTCATCATTTGCGGAGAACGGGATGTTGATGTCCCCGCTTCCTGAAGTGGTGCGGCCGGAACTGAAAGCGGACGCCGCCGAAGCATTGATATAGGAATCAAGCGGGTCTCTGCGGCTTTCCCACCACCAGCTCCATTTCAGTTTGAAGATTCTCCATTCGATGGTGTGTCCGCTCACGCGTCTGCCGTTGCAGTCCACCACCGCCACCGGAATATTGTGTGTCTTGCCGGTCTCCAGATAATCGCCGTCGGAAGGAAGTTTCGCTCCGACATATGCGGAATAAGGAGAATAAGGCATTGTCAATGTCGTGTAACTCTCATCTCCTCCGTCTTCCATCACACTGCATAAAATATTGGCTGTCAGCATTCCAGGCGCGTTCTGTACACGTGGAAGCGTTACAGAGGACTGTGCCTTGCCGTCCTGGCTCAGGCGCACATCGAGAAGATCCTTGCTGTAGGATTCGAAACTGCTTGCAGGGTCAATGAACCTGTACCCTTCCAGTCCTTTGAATGAACTCTGTCCCGGTTTCAATGTCATTGACACTTTTGCCGGAAGCGAAGCTGCTGCCGGTCCGGTAAGCCAGTTGGATGCAACCTTGACATTGACAGAAGAACCGCTCTTCAGCATCTCGGTACCCAGATCGACATTGACCTTGAGCCTGTTGGGCTTGATGGCCTCGATCCTGAGCGACTTGTGGAACGTGGCGCCGCCTATCTTCACGTAAGCGTTCCACAGGCCTGTCGGGCTGTCAGCGACTGTCGGCACCGTAAATGTGTAGAACCCGTTTTCCGCTTTCCTGCAAACTTTTCTGGTAAAGAACTGGCCCTGAGGCGTATAGATGTCCATTATCGCAGGATGCGTGTCAGGGACTTTTTCATCACTGTGCAGAATCATCGTCAGATGGAGCGTGTCCCCAGGACGCCAGACTCCACGTTCACCATAGATGAAGCCCTTCATTCCTTTCTGCAGGATTTTCCCTCCGGTATCGAATCTGCTGAGGGACTTTTCATTGCCCTCGGTAACTTTCAGATAAGTCGTGGAATTGCCCTTGGACACGACTGCGAGGAATGGCCTGCCGGTGAGTTTCACCATTTCAGCACCGTTCGAGCCGCTCTTTCCGCTTCCGATTTCCTGAAGCTGGTAGTTCAGAATCTTGATTTCGGCTCCTGAAACCGGCTCTGCGGAGATCAGGTCGCTGACTGCCACCCAAACCTGTCCGGCTGTCTTGCTGTCAGGCGCGTATTTGGTGATGACACCCAGATTTGAGACCTGGAAGTTCCGTGAAGGGAAACTGTAATTCATATAGTATGAAGGAGTACGCGGATTGTTGCGGTCTCTCCAGTTGTATCTGCTCCAGTCGTAATTTCCATCATAATAATACGGATAAGGCTCATCCCAGACGGCCTCGTCTTCCTCACTCATCTGCCCGGAAGAAAGACTTATCAGATTGTCTCCGCCGAGGCTTCCTGCAGCATTGCTGTAGAGGTAGTATTCCTGTCTGAAGGATATTTTCATCCTGTATATCGCACCCGGCTCCTTGTTGAAAAGCCCTGACAGGTCCACCGTAAAGACATTGTTTCTGGTAAGGTCCTTGGACGGGTCGGAATCCAGCATAAGCGTATTCTTATATACCAGTCTTCCCGCTCTGCGCAGACTGTTGTCTCCGTTTAAATCATTGTCCTGCAGGAACATAGGTATATTCTTCGGATAGATTTCCAGGATACTGATATCCACTGCCCTGAGATTCTGGGCATGGAAAGGTATGACCAGATTCCTGGTGTCAGGCAGGATGTTTCCGTTGGAGAGAAATCCTGCATGCGGAGCAGGGGTGGATGTCGCCAATGTCTTCATCCAGTTTTCTCCAAGCCTGTTGCCGTCAATATCCCGCACACCCTTGTCGATTTCCAGCTGCATCTGGGCCTCGTCGTCGGACTCATAGTAGATCTTGATACGGTTGTCGGTCATGCTCATCGTGCTGCGGAGTCCGCTGCTGCTTCCGTAGCTGGTCAATGATACAAGTCCCCTCAGGTCCTGGCCCTGGCTGAGCGGCTGGGAGAATGTTACATATATGTATTTGTCCTCACCGTCTGACTGTTCGGTGTCGAGTACTCTGAACGAGTCGGCCGAAGGTATGCAGACTTTCAGTTCACTACATTCGGCAAACCCTGTCCTGCCAGGTTTGAACCTGACTGTCAATGTCTTGTCCTCACTTCCTCGTTTCAGCCCTGATGCGGTGAAGGTGAACCTGCGGGCATCTGCGGCATTGACCTCGAAAGTCGCCCCGTCCTCATTCCAGCCGAATTCCAACAGCGATGCGGGCTCGCTGACCTCCACGTCTTCACTCAAGGTCAATGTTCCCGTCACGATCGCATTGCCCTTGTCGTCCGCCTTGATGCTCATCGCGGTTTTCTGCAGAGAGGCCTGCTTCGGGGCAGTCGTGAAACTGAACTTGAAATTCTTGTGCTCGCTGTCGGTAGAGGCTACCTTCGAAAGATAGAATGTGCAGTCATATCTCTTGCCGGGTTTCAGTTCCCCGTCTTCCGGAATGAATTCCACCCTCTGCGCACCTCTCCATTTGGCTGTGCCCTTAATCGACGGAGAGAACTTGAAAAGGTCTTTTGCGCTGCTGTTCAGCTCGCTTTCTGTCCCGCCCAGCCCTTCTGCCGGAGAGACAAGTTCTATGACAATGTTGCTGCCCCCATTGACAATGCCGCCCGTATAGGCTTCAATATACTGCGCGAATCCGCTGTCCGGAGCGCTCTGCTGAGTGCCGCATCCTATAATTGTCAATGCTGGTATTATCGTAGCGAAGATTTTTCGCAAAATGTGGTTACCGTGCATACGCAAAAGTGTTTAAGTAATTATTGTCCAATACGTAAAGGTATGGATTTATTTTGGAATCTGCACTACCTGTTTCGGGTAGTTTGTCAGTTTGTATGCCAAAATGTCACGATTCCGGTTATGGCACGTCAGTTGAATTACAGATGTCCGGTTCCCGAGCGGAACAAGATTGACAAAAACATTAAAAATATAGAATTATGATCAGACCATTAGCAGACAGAGTGGTACTTGAGCCTAAAGAGGCCGAGACCAAGACAGCTGCAGGACTTTATATTCCTGATACAGCTAAAGAGAAACCTCAGCAGGGTAAAGTTGTAGCTTGCGGACCCGGAAAGAAAGACGAGCCTATGGAAGTCAAAGTGGGTGATGAAGTTCTTTACGGAAAATATGCAGGTACGGAAGTGACTGTTGAAGACAAGAAATATCTGATTGTACGTCAGTCAGACATTATGGCAATATTATAATATAGGAGAATTACATTATGGCTAAAGATATTAAATTCGACGTTGAGGTACGCGCGAAGATGAAACAGGGCGTTGATGCTCTTGCAGATGCAGTAAAGGTTACACTTGGTCCTAAAGGACGTAACGTGGTCATTGACAAGAAGTTCGGTGCACCACAGATTACCAAGGACGGTGTTACTGTCGCAAAGGAAGTGGAACTGAAGGACAGATTCGCCAACATGGGTGCGCAGATGGTCAAGGAAGTCGCTTCCAAGACCAATGAACAGGCCGGTGACGGTACGACTACCGCTACTGTCCTCGCACAGGCCATCATCAATGTCGGTTTGAAGAATGTGACCGCAGGTGCAAGCCCGCTGGACCTCAAGAAAGGTATCGACAAGGCGGTTGCGACCGTAGTTGCTGAACTTAAGGCCCACAGCCAGGAGGTCGGTGACGACTACTCCAAGGTAGAGCAGGTAGGTACTGTTTCTGCCAACAATGATGCTACCATCGGCAAACTGATAGCTGATGCCATGTCCAAAGTAAAGAAAGACGGCGTCATCACTGTTGAGGAAGCAAAGGGTACTGAGACCGAGGTCAAGGTCGTAGAAGGTATGCAGTTTGACAGAGGTTATGTTTCTCCATATTTCACGACCAATTCAGATAAGATGGCGGCAGAACTTGACAGCCCTTACATCCTTATCACTGACAAGAAGATTTCTTCAATGAAGGATTTGCTTCCTATCCTCGAACCTATCGCAAGGGATGGCAAGTCTCTTCTTATCATTGCAGAAGATGTTGATGGCGAGGCACTTACTACATTGGTAGTGAACAGGCTCCGTGGTACTATCAAAGTTGCTGCTGTCAAAGCTCCTGGATTCGGCGACCGTCGTAAGGAGATGCTTCAGGATATCGCTACTCTTACTGGTGCCACCCTCGTTTCAGAGGAAAGAGGCTTCACTCTCGAGAATACCACTCCTGAGATGCTCGGTAAGGCAGAGAAAGTCACCGTCACCAAGGAGAATACCACTATCGTAGGCGGTGCTGGCAACAAGGAAGATATCGCAGAGCGTGTAGAACTTATCAGAAAGCAGATTGCTACTTCTACTTCTGAGTATGACAAGGAGAAACTTAAGGAGCGTCTCGGCAAACTCGCCGGTGGTGTTGCAGTCCTCTATGTGGGCGCTACCACTGAGGTAGAGATGAAAGAGAAGAAAGACCGTGTCGAGGATGCATTGAACGCAACTCGTGCAGCAGTCGAGGAAGGTTATCTTCCAGGTGGCGGTGTAGCTTACATCCGTGCTGCTGAGGCTCTCAAGAACCTCAAGGGTGCAAACGATGACGAGACTACCGGTATTCATATCGTTGCCCGTGCCATCGAAGAGCCGCTTCGTCAGATTGCTGCCAATGCAGGTGTTGACGGTAGCGTGATTATCCAGAAGATCCGTGAAGGCAAAGGCGATTTCGGTTACAATGCCCGTACTGATGAATATGTGAACATGTTCGAGGCCGGTGTCATCGACCCTACCAAGGTAAGCCGTGTCGCTCTTGAGAACGCCGCTTCTGTTGCAGGTATGTTCCTTACCACCGAGTGCGGTATAGCAGACATTCCTGAACCGGCTCCGGCAGCTCCGGCTATGCAGGATGGCGGATTGATGTAATCCCGCATTGAAATAAATGTAGCTTCGGCTACTTGCAGGTCCCGCTCCGTATTTTCGGAGTGGGATTTTTTTTGTTATGTATATGTGTGGAAATATTTTTAAGATTCCTGAGGATTGTTAAATTTGTAGTTTGGTTAGAGATAACGCTTAAGCATTATTGTTACACGATAGCACTAAACTTTATTGAAAAGATGAATAGAATTTTTCGCATTCTGACAGTAGCCGCAGTATTTGTTTTCGCGGCATGTAATCATGACCAGGTCAATGTACGTGAATCAGGGACGACATTTGCGCAGGAAGCGCTCCAGCCGTTTGTGGACAGCGGCCAGCTTCCGGGTGCTATAAGTGTATTATATAATAATGGTGTACAGGAGACCTGCTGCATCGGTTATGCGGACCCGAGAACGAAGCGCCCTATCACCATGGATGACGTGTTCATGCAGTGCTCCCAGACCAAGGGCTTTTGCGGGGTGACCATTGCGAAGCTCGTTGAGGAGGGTAAGATTTCTCTGGATGATCCCGTTTCCAAATATCTTCCGGAATTCAGTACGCTCTGGGTGCTTGATGAAAAGACAGACAGTACAATGACATTGCACAAGGCGAAAAATGTGCTGACTGTCAGGATGTGCCTTAACCATACAGGCGGTTTTCCTTTTGAATGCAGTGCCAAGCGCAGAGATGTCCGCGGAGGCGGCTGGTCAGGAGGAGCGCCTATACGTCAGGTGGCATCCATTGCCGCAGAATCGCCTATCATGTTCGAGCCGGGAACGAGGGAAATGTATTCGAACACCGGCATTGACATAGGTGCCGCAGTCGTGGAAACCGTGACCGGAATGAAATGGGAGAACTATCTGAAAGAGACTGTCCTCGACCCTCTTGGCATGAAGAACACCTGGTTCTGGCCTACGGACAAGCAGTTGGACAACAAGATAGAACTGTTCACCGGCAAGGACGGCGAACCGGCCGAGTGGCTTGAGGAGAATCCGTGGGAGCAGCGTCCATACAACGATTCGCATGTTTTCGCGTCTGCCGGTGCTGGCCTGTGGACTACTGCCAATGACCAACTCAAGTTCTATAAGATGCTCATGAATCTCGGCGTGGGAGACAATGGGGTCCGTATTCTCAAGGAAGAAACCGTAAAGTCCATTCTTGCGGTCAGCACCCGTCCTGAAAATATGGGCGGCTATTCACTTGGACTGTCAGCACCTAAAGAGGACAATGATGATGCATGGTTCGGTCACGGCGGTGCCTGGGGAACAGATTGTATCGTGAACTGGCATAAAAAACAGCTCAGGCTCTGGGTGGTTCAGGAATCCGGCGGTCCGCGTTTCTGGAATGAAGCGATGGGGAAGGCAGCCGAGAGCTTCTTCAGCAGGGAAATCGACAATTCCTCTGACGCCTACGTAGGCCGTACCCAGTAATTTCCCTTAAACTAATTGATAGCCGATGACTTACGACTATTGCTGCTCCCGGGACGGACACGGACTTGAGATTCCGGGATTCTCCGCGGTCTTTATCCAGACGTTCAGTATAAAGCAGGAGCTCCAGTTCTTGCTCCCGGACTGTTATGTCCGTCATCTGCCGGGTGACGAGGATTACGTTTTCCATAAAGACAAGTTCGTTTACGAAGAAAAAGCAGATGCATTGGCCATTCCGATTGTGCCGATGGGCAGAAGCATTGAAAAACAGATATTTGTCCTGCGCAATGAAGGGAAATCTCCTGACGAGAAAAATGTCAGGCGCTTCTCTCTCCGTGGCTTCGACTTCGAGATGCCGATAGAGCCGGAAGAAGATGAGATCGAGCCGAGGCTGCTCAAGTGTCATGTCAATGTTGAGATGTCATTGTTCTTCGGCAACACCGTATCCATCACCTATCGCTTCCTTTTCAACGGACATTCCGGGACATTGTCCGCGCCGGTCGGCATTGACCATATAATAGCATTGCTCTCGACTTGGCTCGGGGCTGAATATTGGAGCCGCGATGTGAACGAGTCCTGCGAGGACGGAGCTTCGCGTACGAATATCAATCTTGAGGGGGACTTCAAGGTGGAGAACTTTTTTTTCAGCGAATTGGGCGACCCTCTGGAGGAAGGGGTGTGTCTGCCGATGGGTAGCGGAGAGAGGGGTTTCGGAAAAATAGCCGTAAGGTACAAGCGTTTTATCTACAGATGCTGCACCAGGCTCAGCAAGTCTCTGAGTGGCGAGGAGAAGGCAAAGTTCCGTAAATCCATGAAAACTACGCCGGTAAGCATTGTAAATGATTCCCGCTTCGCGATGGTTGACTTGTGGGAGGATATCCGCCATCCGCTTCCTGACGGAACCGACCTGTTCAGCAACGACAGGCCTGACAGGATGACGGAAGCCCAGATAGTCAGCCATATACGTGATTTCCACAAGCCTGAGCTCATCGGTCTTATGACATTGTACCCGGGCGAATGGCCGTACAGGGACGCGGAAGCTTATGACGATGTGTGCGGCGAGAACATTGCCATTGATACGGACGACCTTGTGCTGGTCAACAGCAATATGAGCATTGTCCTCGGGACTTACGGACGTCGGGGAGATGGGCAGGAAACCGCTGGAACGGTGGAAAAGAAGGGAGTGAACTGGGCGGAGCATCTCAAGGAACGTGCGCGTTATCATGTGTCCTGGCCGGAGTATCTGCTTATCCTGCAGATGGTTCTGGCCAAGAAATACGTGATCGGCCGTGCGAATGATGTGCTTATTGATGCCACATTGTCTGCCTCCAGTACCTCGTCATTGGATCTGATAGGCCAGAATGCAAAACTCAGCATGCGTCTGTCAAGGATGGTGCTGCAGCTGGACGTGGTGAAGTATTCCAAGTTCGCTTCGCATAAGGTGATGTTCGACCGCACCACCAGACGGCTGAATCTGGACAATGACCTCGACCGCCTGAATGAGATGATGTCGATGGTGGACAGCAGTCTGCACAATCTGAGCGATTTCAAGTCAATGAAATCAGACTTTGTGCTGAACTTCATATTGGCCATCATCTCTGTGGCATCCACGTTCGAGCTCTTCTTCCAGCAGTCTGAGATGCCGTTCCTTACATATTTCGGTATCCAGTCCAGTCATCTGGCAGCTGTAGTCGTGATGGTGGTCGCCTGTGTTACGATATTCGGTATTCTTCTGGTCATTTCCAAAACAATCCGCAGCATCGTTTCACGAATTAAAGAAGTATTATATTAGCGTCAATAAGTTATGAATGAGATACATATTAAGCCTGCGACAGTTTCCGACAAGGAAGCGCTTGCGGACCTGTTTTATGCGCATCTGTCGGAGAATGTCGAGTACATTTCACATGGCGAGATGCAGATGGGAATAGGGCATCTGGTTTTCAACGGTAAGGAGTACGTTCCGCAGCTCGATGCCGATACCCGTCATCGTTGGCTTGCTTATATAGAGGAACATATGACCGCTGAAGGAATGGCTGTCTATAAGGCCGAAGATTCCACAGGAGCTCTGCTCGGATTCTGTGTTCTGGAGACCGATTCGGACGGAGGAGCGCCATTCGGCGTCCTTTGTGATATTCTTGTCAATGCTGAGGTTCGCGGCCGTGGTGTAGGCAGCCGTCTGTTTTCTGCTGCCGAGGATTGGTTCAAGAGCAGAAATCTGAAAGATGTTTATCTGGAGTCTGGAAAAAATAATCACAATGCCCACAACTTTTTTATCAGACGTGGTTTCATGAAAGTTTCGGAAGTTTACTATAAAGGAGAGTAATAGTCTGCATCTTATTGTTGGATAATTGGTTAGGTGCCCTGTTGAAGGTGAGGTCAACACCTTTGAGATGTCATTCTTACGCTTTTTATGGATAAAATGGCTTGCTGAAGTTATTGTATATCAGGTATATGAAACGTCTTATCCCCGTTTCGGGCGCGTCCTGAAGGGATTTATACGGATGTCGTAAAAAATATTTTCCGTGGTGGAACGTGTGGGGATTCAGTGACTTAAAATGATGCAATAGGGTAGTGGGAAGAAAAAAAAGTGAAAAAAAGTGTGTGAAAAGTTTGCAGGTTCAGAAAAAGTGCCTACCTTTGCAATCCCGTTACGAAACAAGGGCACCTCACTGAGGACCTGAGATGAGTTCGGGAGTCAGAAATAGAGCGCCGGAAGGCACTGAGTATGACGGAGTTGATTGAAAAGACTGGAACGAAAGTACAAGGAAGCAAGTACCAACAACACAAAAATCGAGAGCGTTGATTTCTTTATAAGGAATTGAGAGTGCCGGAGTCGAACTTGAAGAATAAGAAATATACAAAGAAGAGTTTGATCCTGGCTCAGGATGAACGCTAGCGGCAGGCTTAACACATGCAAGTCGAGGGGCAGCGCGGGGTAGCAATACTCTGGCGGCGACCGGCGGAAGGGTGCGTAACACGTGAGCGACTTGCCCGTCACAGGGAGATAACCGGCGGAAACGGCGACTAATATCCCATATGATCCGATGCCACATGGCGTCGGGTTGAAAGATTCATCGGTGACGGATAGGCTCGCGGGACATTAGCTTGACGGCGGGGCAACGGCCCACCGTGGCGACGATGTCTAGGGGTTCTGAGAGGAAGATCCCCCACACTGGAACTGAGACACGGTCCAGACTCCTACGGGAGGCAGCAGTGAGGAATATTGG
>ENA-OPIV01000028-OPIV01000028.1-human-gut-metagenome-genome-assembly--contig:-NODE-28-length-35423-cov-2.712461_pt1 | contig 35423 bp, 20 predicted proteins | sample MGYA00241408_ERZ501646 | MGnify/ENA primary metagenome ERZ501646 (study PRJEB25962, sample SAMEA2042368) | human gut metagenome | biome: human gut; feature: human-associated habitat; material: faeces...
AACAGCAGACGGAAAACAAGAAAAGACGGAAAACAAGCAAGCCCGAAGGACAACCGGACAAGTTACGAAACACAAACTACAGAGCTCTCAAAAGTGCTGACTCCGCAAACACTGGGGAAAAACTGTAGGAGAAAAAATGCAGAGAAGAAAAAAAATCATTTTCTTACATCTCGACGGTTGTTCGGAAACACCATCAACTTCAAGAACCAATACTTACACCCAGACAAAAGCAAAAAACATCTACTTTATCCATCAAGCTACACATATTCCAATCCACAAATAAAAGACAACCTGTTCTATTTAAAGAAGAAAAGTTTTCAGTAGATTTACACTATATAAAGATATACAATGAAGAAAATAATTATCGCCATCGATTCATTCAAAGGCTGTCTAACTTCAGCAGAAGCAGGAAAAGCTGCCGAAAAAGGTATCAAAAGCATAAATCCTTCCTGCCACACTTCAGTTATTCCCATCGCTGATGGCGGTGAAGGTTTACTGGACGTACTCATCACAGCCACTAAAGGGAAATATATAACCTTATCGGCACATGGACCGCTAATGAAAATGGCAAAAACACATTACGGTCTGTCCGGCAATGGCAGAACAGCTATTATAGAAATGGCTGCCATCAGCGGACTACCTCTCGTACCTATTGAACAAAGAAATCCTATGCTGACAACAACCTTTGGTACAGGAGAATTGATAAAAGACGCATTAAACAAAGGATGCAGAAATTTTATAATCGGTATTGGCGGAAGCGCGACTAATGACGCAGGATTAGGAATGCTACAGGCACTAGGTTTCCGCTTTCTAGACAAATCAGGGCATACTTTAGGTACAGGAGGCCAAATAATGGAAGCCGTGGCAAACATAGACACATCCGGTATTCACCCCGCACTAAGAGAAACACACTTCATGGTAGCATGTGATGTAGCCAACCCTTTCTACGGCCCTGACGGAGCGGCATATATCTTTGCACAACAAAAAGGAGCCGATTCAAATATGGTGCAAAGACTGGATGAAGGCATGCAATCATTAGCCGAAGTTATAAAGAAAACGACAGGAAAAGATATCACGAACTACCCCGGTGCAGGTGCAGCCGGAGGCATGGGTGGTGGACTACTGGCTTTTTTTAACGCAGAGCTAAAACCGGGAACAGAATTATTATTGAAAGCCATCGACTTCTCCGAAAAAATAAAAGGAGCAGACCTCATTATTACGGGCGAGGGAAAAGCAGACCGGCAGACAGCTATGGGAAAAGTACCATACGGAATACTAAAGGAAGCACAAAAAGAACATATTCCCGTTATTGTACTGGCAGGCAGTATAGAAAACCTGCCGGAATTAAACAAAGCGGGATTCAAAGGTATATTCTCTATAGCCCCCGGCCCCATCACCCTGGAGAAGGCAATGGAACCGGAGTTTGCTAAAGAAAATATCACCCGGCTGGTTTCCCAACTCTATTCAGTTATAACTAGCTTCGGCTAATTTGCAAGCCTTTGTCGGACAAAGCCATATCAACGAAACGGGCACAACTGTTGGGTGGGTTCTGAGTAAGAATACTTCGAATACGTATAGCAGCCTCAGGATCTTTAGCCACCATATAAAGATAGCCGCCTCCCCCCGCACCTGGCAATTTATATCCCAGGCAATAATCATCAATCCGGCGAATGATAGTCTCAACTGCCTCGGGATTAGTGCCGGGATCCAACGCTTGGTTCAGCTTCCAGCTTTTACCAACCAAACGCCCCATTTCATCGAAATTCCCACGCTGAATGGCTTCGTACAAGTCAAGAGCATGCCCCTTCATACCGCCAAGTATAGACAAATGCTCTGTGGAGTTGAGGAACATGCTACGCACGATTTCAGCTAAAATTCCTTTGGCTGTACGGGTAATTCCCGTGTAATAAAGCAAATGGCACTTCTGATATTCGCCACCTGTAAACAAATAATCGGGCAACCAGCGCACTAACGGACTCTGATCCATACCTGCATGAGTCTGCAATAATTTCACTCCACGAAGCACACCTCCGTATTGATCTTGCCACCCCCCTCCGGTAGTCAGCAACTGTTCCAAAATAAGCGTACGGTTACATATCTCGTTCTTATCCCAGTTCAGTCCGCAAAAATCAGAGATTGCCCCCAGCACAGTTGATGCAAGAATAGAACTTGTACCCAGACCGGAGCCCGCAGGAATCGCAGAAAGCAGAGTGATTTCCATTCCGGAGCCAAACGCCTTCAACTGCTCTTCCAATGAAACATACGATTCGGTGGAAAAGCCCGGCTGGAAACCTGCCAGCACCAATGCCGCTTTAGGTATAGAGAATGGGGATCCCACTTGCATGAAATCCCTTACCTCCCCGTAAGTTGTAACCACTTCCATAGCGCCTAAGTCTATAGAACGAAGAATTATCTTATACTCCCGACAGGGTTTCACGTAAACTTGTAGAGGAGGCTGCCCGTTCAACTCAATAGCAATATTCACCACATTCCCCCCTTCATTCAAGCAATAAGGTGGAGTATCCGTCCATCCGCCGGCCAGATCAATACGGACCGGACTACGCCCCCAGACAATCTGATCGGAGTACACTGACAAATGCGGTTGCTGCCTCTTGGCTAAAGCCGAAGCAGTAAGTCCGTCGCGCATCAAACGAAAAGCCTCATTCTCATATTCCCGATAAGCCAGCCCCTTAAGCTGCTGCACCCGGGCACGGAACATATTATCACTGATACGTGTCATCAGCGGAGCCGATTCTGATAAAGGCTCAGGCAACGACAGATCATACCGAGCAAATTCTCCAGCAGCATTCTCCAAATTTAGCTGATAAAAGACACTTCGTTCATAATTATGCGCCAATGCCGGCCAATTCTTTATCCGGAAAGCTTCACGCTGTTCTGCCAGACGATAAAGATTAGAATAAGCAGATATATCATCGGCAGATAACTTACGACAGCGTTGCCATATTTCTTTTCCTTGCTGTAATGCCGGTTCAGAGACCATCCAGCGCATAACTGCTCCCAATTCCTCTACAGATGAGCAAACCGGAAACAAACGCGCGGCCTGCAAGTCGTGACCGTTTTCTATTTCTTCCACCGAAATGCCGCGTACAGCACACCACTCACCTACAGACATTCCTTGATAATATGTTTCTTCCTTAGCCAAAGCTCCCTTGAAAGTATCATTGAAGCCGTATGGACGCGCTACATAGCCAGATTCTCCAAAAGGAACCACATCAATACACACACCGGACGGAACCTCTAGGTTCCAATTATTAGCGGGAACCCCTGTTATGATGGTCTGGTGATGGATATTCCATCCTGCTCCTACATAACTGTTCTCTATCCATATTTCCGAATTTTGTGAGGTAAGTTGATAACCTACCTCAGCATTTTGAACAAACATGGCCGGATGCGGTTTTACCTTCTTGTGCATAATCTCCCGCTGGTCGTTTACCAGATTTTGTACTGCCAATGTAGAAGAAATAAGTTCACGACTGGTTCCGTAATGATAAAACTCCCCTCCGGGCAACGGCAGAATAGCCACACTCAGCTTGTTAAGTTCATCGTCCATCATACGCGGGTGCTCTCCCAATGTAAGTCCGAAATCAGAATACATGTCATAATAAGAGAGTTTTCCTTCCTTATAAGATCGTTTTACCAACAGACTAACCGCACGGTCACTTAACAGCCAAATTCCGATATCCATCAGAAAAAGATGGGTTTGCATTAATTTCCCCAATTCCTCCACCGAAGGTTTTTGAAGCATGAAATCAAGCTTATCGGGAGTAGCCCGTGAAGAAACAAAAACACCATGGTTTTTTGCCAGATTAGGATCTACCCATAAACCGTAACACACCACATCCGCATCAGGAATAGTCTGAAGCGGTTGGCCCGCACGGATATAAACATCTCCACTTGCAATCAATGTATGAAGAGAAGACGGAGCTTTCTCCATGATTTGTTCATATAAAGGGAGCTGGAGGGAAAGGCAGATTTTGTCCCAGCCGTTGTCCTCTGGCCCACCGGAATACAGGAATGGGAGTAAGAATTTTGCCGGATGGCGCATATCCGGGCAAACGACGACTCTGCCCGCCTGCATGAAGTAAAATACGTTTTTCTTTTCCCAGCCAAGTAAGAAAATCGCTGTCAGGAGCTACTTTCTGACAACAAGCCTCCAACAGCCATGCAGTCCCCCCGCCTGATCCTAGCTTACTACCTATAGGATCGGAAGTACAAAACCACTCTGTCTGGTCCGCTTTCTCTATATCATGAAAACATTCCACCAGATTAGGGGGAAGTGATAATAATTTTTTCATAGCACATCTTTGTTTTTATTGCACACAAAGATGCTTATTTTCCCCTAATAAGCCAAAAGATAAGACATGAATTTTAATCAGTAAATTCAAAAACACGCTCATCCAATGACTTCACTTCCTTAAAGCCCGGTTGTGCAACAGGCACACCGAATGGCATCTGCGCTATCAATTTCCAGTCATCAGACAAATTCCAAACTTTACGTACTTCATCATCAATCAGCGGATTATAATGTTGCAAAGACGCCCCCATTCCTGCATCTTCCAGCATGGTCCAGACTGCCAACTGATGCATAGCATCGGTCTGCTCTGCCCAGATAGGGAAATTATCTTTATAAGTGGGGAAACTTTCCTGCAAAGAGCGAACGATAGCCATATCTTCAAAATAGAGAATAGTACCATATCCACAAGCGAAACAGCCATCAATCTTTTCTTCGGTCTTGCCAAATACCTCAGCCGGAACTCGCTTACGCAAGACATTTTTTACAATGTTCCACAACTTTTCATGCGCCTTACCTGTTAATAACACAACACGAGTGGTTTGAGAATTGAAAGCTGAGGGGACAAATTCTACAGCAAAACAAATTAAATCTCTTATTTCTTTATCAGACAATGTCGATTTGTTTTGGATCCGATAAAATGTACGACGGGCTTTCAGAGCCTCCTTAAAACTTTTTGTCATATAAAACAACGTATTTATGGGTTATTATAAATGAAGAACAAACAGGTAACAAAAGAAGTTCACTTTTTTTGCTTTTTTCAATGCAATAACCTATTTTTGTTAGCTAATTATTAACATTAAAAACAACACATTCAATGAAAGATTTTCTAAAATTTACGTTTGCCAGCGTCATCGGCGTCATTCTGGCAGGCGTAGTGTTCACTATACTAGGGATTATCACTCTGGTTGGCATAGTCGCCTCATCGGATACTGAAACGGTGGTGAAAGACAACTCTATCTTCGTACTCGACTTTAAAGGCAGTTTGTCCGAACGTGTACAGGAAAACCCACTCCAACAACTTTTGGGAGAAGAATTTGAAGCATACGGTTTGGATGACATTCTAGCTTCTATCAAGAAGGCAAAAGACAATGACAAAATCAAGGGTATTTATATCCAACCTTCTTATCTGGAAGCATCATACGCTTCCTTAGAGGAAATACGCAATGCATTACTGGATTTCAAAGAAAGCGGCAAATTCATCGTTGCTTATGCAGACCAATATGCACAGGGGATGTATTATCTTTCCAGCGTGGCCGATAAAATAATTATCAATCCGCAAGGAAGTATTGGATGGCACGGAGCAGGCATGCAACCTGTTTTCTTCAAAAATCTGGTTTCCAAACTAGGACTGGAAGTACAGGTATTCAGAGTGGGTACTTACAAATCAGCCGTGGAACCGTTTATTGCTACAGAAATGAGTCCGGCCAACCGCGAACAGATGACCGAATGTCTAGAATCTGTCTGGCATCGTATTCTTGCAGATGTATCCGACTCACGACGCATCCCGACAGATACTCTGAATGCTTATGCTGACCGATATATGGATTTTTGTCAGGCAGAAGAATATATTCAATGCAAACTGGCAGATACCCTGATGTATAAAGATGAGGTTATTTCCTATCTGAAACAATTAAGCGGTCGTGACGAAAACGACAAACTAAACAGTCTTTTCATAGAAGACATGATAAACGTCAAGAAAAATGTGCCCAAAGACAAAAGTGGAAATATAATAGCCGTATATTATGCATACGGCGAGATCCTGGATGCTCCCGGCAGTTCCACAGAAGATTGTATTGATGTACAAAAGATGTGTAAAGACCTGCGCAAATTACGTGATAACGATGACGTAAAAGCTGTTGTATTACGCGTCAACTCACCGGGTGGCAGCGCATACGGTTCAGATCAAATATGGCGTGAAGTAGTAAGACTGAAAGAGAAAAAACCGGTAATCGTTTCTATGGGAGATTATGCTGCATCAGGAGGCTATTACATTTCCTGCGCTGCAAACCGCATTTTCGCTGACCCGACTACGCTGACTGGTTCTATCGGCATATTCGGCATGATGTATTCAGGTGAGAAACTGTTTACTGAAACTTTAGGACTAAATTTTGATGTAGTGAAAACTAATAAAATGGCTGATTTGGGTGCCAGCCTAGGTCCGGTTCTCACCCGCCCGCTAAATGCATCAGAACAAGAATTAATGCAGAACTATGTCAACCGAGGATACAAGCTGTTCGTAAACCGTTGCGCTGAAGGTAGAAAAATGTCTACAGAGGCTATTGAAAAAGTTGCTGAAGGCCGTGTATGGACCGGTGCCATGGCAAAAGACCTTGGTCTGGTAGACGAGCTGGGAGGTATAGACAAAGCATTGAATGCCGCCGCCACCCAAGCCGGTATCGAAAATTACAGTATTATCGGCTATCCTGAAAAAGAAAATATTTTCGCAAGCCTGCTGGGAAATCAGAAAAAACATTATATAAACAGCGAAATTAAAGAATATTTGGGAAGCTATTATAACAGCTTCAAGGCGCTGGAGAACATAAAAGACGCCAACTGTATACAGGCACGTATGCCGTTTGACCCTAATATCCAATAAATTGCACATGGAAGGTAATCTTATCAAGATAAACAAGTGGCTATATCCGGTTTCATGGATTTATGGGACCGGTGTATGGCTGCGTAATAAATTGTTTGACTGGGGAATATACAAAGAACGTAAGTTTGATATCCCGGTCATCTCGGTAGGCAACATCACCGTAGGCGGAACCGGAAAGACCCCCCATACAGAATACCTGATAAGATTATTGCAGAAAGATTACAAAGTAGCCGTATTGAGCCGCGGCTACAAACGCAAATCCAAAGGCTTTGTACTTGCCAGACCGGATACGTCCGTACAGATGATAGGTGACGAACCTTTCCAAATGAAACAGAAGTTTCCGGATATCCATATGGCAGTAGACCGGGACCGTTGTCATGGCATAGAGCAGTTATGCAATAGTCACATCGCCCCTGGAACAGAAGTGATTATTTTGGATGATGCTTTCCAGCACCGATATGTAAAGCCCGGAATAAACATCTTATTAGTAGATTACCACCGACTGATTTGCGAAGACACCTTGCTGCCTGCCGGACGAATGCGCGAACCTGAAAACGGAAAAAGCCGGGCACATATTGTCATTGTCACTAAATGTCCTAAGGACATCACCCCTATGGATTTAAGAGTCTTAAGCAAGCAAATGGAACTTTACCCCTATCAGCAGCTCTACTTCACAACATTAGCATACGGCAAGCTGCATCCGTTGTTTACAGCAGGGAATGCAGTTTCATTAAAAGAGATAGAAAAAGACAAGCATATCCTATTGGTGACAGGCATAGCCTCCCCAGCAAAACTCATTCAAGATTTATCACCATACAATGAGCACATTGAGTCACTGGCTTTCAGTGACCACCATGACTTTACAGCAAGAGATATGGAACTGATAAAGAAGCGTTTCATGAAACTTCCGGAAGGTAAACGCATGATTATCACCACTGAAAAAGACTCTGTACGACTAGCAGCCCATCCACTGATGGACGAAATGCTGAAACCTTATATATATATGCTGCCCATTGAGGTAGCCTTTTTACAAGACCAACAAGAACTGTTTAACTCAAATATAACCGACTATGTTAGAAAAAATTCAAGAAACAGCAACTTTTCTTAGAGAAAAGATGCATACCAGTCCCGAAACTGCTATTATATTAGGTACCGGCTTAGGAAGCCTGGTACACGAAATTACCGATAAATACGAGATCAGTTACAAAGATATCCCTAATTTCCCTGTTTCAACCGTAGAGGGACATAGCGGTAAATTGATTTTCGGCAAATTAGGTAATAAAGACATCATGGCTATGCAAGGACGTTTCCACTTCTATGAAGGATACTCCATGAAAGAAGTTACTTTCCCCGTACGGGTGATGCGTGAATTAGGCATCAAAACATTGTTCGTATCCAATGCAGCTGGAGGTACGAATGCAGACTTTGAAATTGGTGATCTGATGATTATCAGAGATCATATCAACTTTTTTCCCGAACATCCGTTGCACGGCAAGAACATTGAATACGGCCCCCGTTTCCCGGATATGAGTGAAGCCTACTCCAAAGAACTGATAGACAAAGCACTGGAGATCGCTAAAGAAAAAGGTATCAAAGTACAACAAGGAGTATATATCGGTACACAGGGACCTACCTTCGAAACTCCGGCAGAATACAAGATGTTCCACATTCTTGGAGCTGACGCCGTAGGTATGTCTACCGTTCCTGAAGTTATTGTAGCAAACCATTGTGGCATCAAAGTGTTTGGAGTATCGGTTATCACCGACCTAGGCGTGGAGGGAAAAATTGTGGAAGTTTCACACGAAGAGGTTCAGAAAGCGGCAGATGAAGCGCAACCGCGCATGACTACCATTATGCGTGAAATGATTAATCGAATTTAAGAACATGCAGGAAATAAACAGAACAGAAATAGCGACCTTAGGTGAGTTCGGCCTCATTAAACATCTAACGAAGGATATCGAGTTAAAAAATCCGGAAACCCAATATGGTGTGGGAGACGATGCAGCCGTATTGGAATTTAAAGATAAAGAGGTATTGGTGACCACAGACTTACTGATGGAAGGGGTACATTTTGATTTGGTTTATACCCCATTGAAACATTTGGGATATAAATCGGCCATCGTAAACTTCTCGGACATTTATGCTATGAATGGTACTCCAAAACAAATCACAGTTTCTATCGCACTGTCCAAACGCTTTTGTATTGAAGATTTAGAACAGTTCTATGATGGGCTAAAACTGGCTTGTGAACTACACCATGTAGATATTGTGGGTGGAGATACAACTTCATCCGTAACCGGGCTCGCCATCAGTATTACTTGCATAGGTGAAGCGGACAAGGCCAAAGTGGTTTATCGCAACGGCGCACAAGATACAGACTTGATTTGTGTCAGCGGTGACTTGGGAGGAGCTTATATGGGACTTCAACTTCTAGAGCGTGAAAAGGCTGTTTTCCAAGGAGAAAAAGAAGCAAATCCGGATTTTTCCGGAAAAGAATATATTTTGGAACGTCAGTTAAAGCCTGAAGCACGTAAGGATATCATTGAGAAACTGGCAAAAGCGGGAATCAAGCCCACCGCTATGATGGATATTTCCGACGGCCTTTCTTCGGAACTGCTACATATATGCTCACAAAGCGATACCGGCTGTCGCGTTTACGAGGAAAGAATTCCCATTGATTACCAAACGGCTGTAATGGCGGAAGAGCTGAATATGAATGTGACAACATGTGCTTTAAATGGTGGTGAGGACTATGAGCTATTATTTACTGTACCTTTAACAGAGCATGAACGAGTTTCGGCTATAGAGGGTATAAAAGTGATTGGTCACATCACCAAACCGGAGCTGGGATATGCCCTGATTACCCGTGACGGACAAGAGTTTGAGCTGAAAGCGCAAGGTTGGAATCCACTAAAAGAAAAATAATTTTAATTAAACAACACTGATAATAAGCACCTTATGTTTTTATCAGTGTTTTTTTTTAGAAATAGTTTGCAGTTTAAAAAAGTTTCACTACCTTTGCAACCGCAAACAAGAAATAATGGTGCCATAGCTCAGTTGGTAGAGCAAAGGACTGAAAATCCTTGTGTCCCCGGTTCGATTCCTGGTGGCACCACCAAAGTAAGTTTTTCACTTTAAAGCAGTTACAGTAAAATGTAACTGCTTTTTTTATGCTTTAAGCCCTCGTTTACAGGGCAGTAGACAAATAGTAGAGATGAAGACTTACCCGATAATTATGGGGAAAGATTGTCCAAGGATCCTTGTCCGGTTTCAAAAATCTGTATTTTTTCCTACCATAGTATCTGGAATCTTGATACAAGTTCTGCCGGATCCTGCACCAAGTTCTGTGAAATCTTGTGCCAAGTTCTGCTTCACGCTCTCACTATTTCAGTCAAAAGATTCAATATTTACTTTCAGAAATAGTGAAGAAAAAATATAGAAAAAGACCTAACATCCAAAGTCTTTACGACTTTGAGCAACCTATAAAACACGACAAGGTATAAAAAGACACAATACAAACATTGCATATTGTACTATCAGAAACCTATTTGAGACATCGCCCAAAGTTCATTGACAGAAACACTCTTTTCATAACTAAAATGCGCATAATTCAGCATGATACGCGTTTTCGGCGTTATATAATAAGCGCCTCCCACTGTATAAATCATTTCTGAATCAGAAACTGCCGTATCAGCTTCATAGCGCTTCAGTTTTGCCACAACCGCCAATCGGGAGGGAATGGCAAACCAATATCCTAAAGCATAAAAAACTCTGCGGTTGATACTACCATCTTTTCTCCACAAATCCCCCCCTGCAAGTCAACCGATGGGTCTGATAACAGGTACTCAGCGCCATGCGGTTACGTTTCATATTTGTATTATAAATGGTTTCTTCCCCCGTTTCATCATTTACCACCGTATAATCATCATTCAATTTTCCGATATAGGCAGACGCACCCATCTTCAACCCTTTGACAGGCTGCACAGTGAACCATGCGGCAAAATCCTTTGCATCATTATGATCTTTCATGCTGAGTCCGGAACCATTGTATACACCTGCCCGATATTCCAGAAAATAATCATCGAAAGACGTCTTGAACAACTCACCACCCACCTGCAAACCCATATCACGGCCACCCTGGTTCCCACATACATCTCCACTGAAACCTGCCAGACGCTCAATGACACGACTGAAGTTTACCGTCTCATAAACCGAAGGTGACATCTGGTTCTCTAATGTAAAACAGGTTTTCATCCGACCTACCTTGACCTGAAAAAAAGAATAAGGTTTGTAACAAGCATAGAGTTCCAGCAGTTGTGAAGTAAACAGTTCATACTGAATCATCCACGACAGTTTATCCGTGATATCTCCCGAAAGGATCAGCATCCCCAGCCTTCCAAAAAACTGATTGTCCGCCTGCCTCACATCCAAGTCTTTCCTGTCCGTATAGCTATAACCGAACTGACCGTAGGCAGTCAGCTTCACATGTTTACTCAAAAAGCCGTTCACTTGCCCCAATACGGATGAATCTTCCTTTTTCTCTTGTGAATACCCCTGAGGTAAAACCAAGAACAACATCCAAATAACAAATAATAAGCGTGTGTTTTTCATGATCTATTTCTCATTACCAATGTATAACTACGTTCTAAAAGCTAACAAGCCGCCAAGCTATTCAAAAAGTTTAATTATCACTTATTATCCGTACACTTTATCCATATTTCCACTTATCTTTTATACAAGATGAATATTCACTCATTTTTATCCATCCGAAGAGTCATAAAAAGGCCGGTTGCCCCATTACATGAAGCAACCAGCCCTCCATTATCCTGTCACCAAGTTAATTATCAGAACTTATAAGCTGCTTTACGCAATTCTTTCACTGAACCGAATGGTTTATTGGGCTTCAGGTAACGCCCCATGAACTTATAAATGTCCAGACGAATCTTGCTTGACTCATAAGTATCTAACCGATCAAAACTATGCGCACCGGGAGCACGCTCAAATATCTTATATTCAAATTTTTTGCCTTCTGCTTTCAAGGCACGGATCATTGATTCCACCTCGACTACATTCACATCATCATCACTGGTATTAGTATAGATAAGTAACGGATCTTTCAACTTCTCCGCATGCCACACAGGAGAGCGCCGTTTGTATTCCGCAATATTGTCCTTGGCAGTCTGCCCGATATGATTCTTGGCCGAGAAGATTTTGCGATAACTGTCGCTGGCATATCCCATACGCATGATTACATCCGAAACCGGAACGCCTGCAAAACCACATTTATATTGTCCCGGATAATTGAAAAGGTTCATCAGTGTAATCATACCACCATGACTCCATCCCATGATACCCACACGACTACCATCCACAATATCGAAATTATCCACCATATAGTTACGGCTGATGTACACGTCTTCGTTTTCCAATCCACCATAATCTATATTATTGTATGTTCCCGCTCCGTATCCGGTGCTTCCCCGGTAGTCCGCTGCCACCACGATGTATTCCTGCGCTATCAGCTCACGGATGATATGGGCATAATAGGTGTCCATATCGGCATGTACCCCACTGTGAGGAAATACGATCAACGGATATTTCTTGTTTTCCTTCACACTTTTGGGAATAAAAATGTATGCTCTGAATTTAAGTTCGTTACCAGCACTCATCGAAGTGGGATTGGACTCCTTCCAACGCGGTGGTCCACATAATATCACCTTATCTACATGGGCAATATCACCCACTTTCTCGTACCACAGGACATCATCAATCTTTTTCATTAACTGGTCAAACTGATGAACAGACAACTGCGCCCGTACTATTCCCGGCATAGTCCATAAGCAACACACAAATACCACAAATATTACTATTCTGTTTTTCATACGTATATATTTAAATAATGATTAATAGCATGTCAATTCTTGGGATATCCCGGATTCTGTTCCATCTCAGGACTAAAGATAAACTGGTCTTCAGGTATCGGCAGCACACACTTGTAAAAATCCCAATCCACCTCTTCGTCCACACTGGGAAGATGATACCCTCCTTTACGGACAATAGTCTTGCCATTGCGCAGCAAATCAAAGAAACGATGTCCTTCACCTACCAGCTCCTTACTTCGCTCATCCAAGACACGATCCAAGGTATAGTCAGCCATTGTCACTTCGTTATCGGGATTGCCCCGCTTCACAATCTCATTCAAATAACCAAGTCCCTGAACCGCAGCATCACCGCCCAACTTACAACCAGCCTCAGCGGCAATCAGGTACACCTCGGACAGACGAAGTACCACATTGTTACATTCCAGCGGTGCAGTCTTCAGGTCCGTCCCTCTCAGTTTGTACAACCACCATACCGTTTTCCCCGCATATTTATTCTCCTCCAGCAACTGCCCGCGCACATCTCCGGGATCAGCCAGCATTTGCTCCGCATATTTCTGAGTGACAAACCCCTTCTGATAGCCATACCAATTCAATAAATATCCCCATGAATCCCGTCCTGGAGTATCATCCACACTATTGGCTATCTCAAAAAACGATTCTGAACCAAACTTGGCTTCTACCGACCAGGCAGCCACATATTTCTCATGCGGATAAAGTGCATAACTTCCCGATGTATCCGCATCCTTAATCAGTTGGTCCGCCAAATCAAATGCTTTCCGGTTATCGTCATGATACAAGTAGATACGAGCCAGTAATGCACGAGCCGCATACTTATTCATACGTCCGTTATTTTTCTCTTCGGACATCAATGTAACCGCCTCTTCCAACGTTTCTATAATAAAATCATAAGCCTGAGCAACAGTAGAACGGGGAGGATTCTCATAGGTTCCCACCAAATGGTCTATCAACGGAGCACCCAGTGACGCACCTTTATCTTTTGTATAAGGATAGCCAAAGCAACGAGTCAGATCAAACTGGCAAAGCGCAATCACCGCCATCGTCTCGCCTTTCAAAGCATTCAACTTCTTTTCATCCCCGCTTTCAATTTTTCCTTCGGCAATAGCATTCAGAATATTCCATGCCTCACGAAGAATATAAAAAGGTCGTCCCCACAATGAACCGGCATTCAAACTATTAGGACGATGATTGAACATATAGCATGTATTGCATACCCCACTTTCCTCAGAACTCTGCATATCATCTCCTTTCATGTCTCCATAGGCAAACATAGCAGCCCCGTAATATCCGGAGCCCGACATCAGATCATACAATCCGTTCACCGCATTATCCACATCGGTTACTGTACGGAAAGCCATCGTAGTAGGGATTTTATTGCTGGGAGCTGTATCGAAGAAATCACTACAACCGGCAACGAGCAGTGAAACGAATCCTAAAATAAAAAGTATTTTCTTCATAATGGTTCTGTTTTTTAGTGTAATTGATGATTAAAATTTAAGTTCCAGTCCGAAAGCATAAGTTTTCAACGGAGGCGTGTAGAATCCTACCACCCCACTCATTTCAGGATCATATTGGTCGTATGCAGCCCATGTCAACAAATTCGTACCCGAGAAATAAATACGGGCATTCCCTATTCCTAATTTCTGCAACCATGCTTTAGGAGCATTCAATCCCAATATCAGACTTTTCAGACGAATATGATCCGTAGAATGGATGGCACGTGAAGAATTATAGTTACCCCCCTTTTTATTCCCATATACAAAACGGGGAACATCCGTTATATCACCCGGTTTCTGCCAACGGCGGCGTTGCTCGGTACTTTTATTGCTTATCACTGAATAACCATCATCTTGCAGAATGTAGGATGCATTATCATACGAATAACCACCGAAACTATAAGATAGATTGAATGACAGGTCAATGAATTTATAATTAAAGGTATTCATAAAACCTCCCGATATAGTAGGCGTAATATCTTTCAACGGAATAGGACTTGCCTGCCCCGGATCGGTCACTTTATTTTTTGTATAATTGCCATTCTCATCCTGTTGGTTATCATAATACAAGGCACTTCCGGTCTCAGGATCCACCCCCGCATACTCACGCAGATAAATAGTATTAAATGGATAACCTTCCTTACGTACATACCTGCCATCCACAAACCAAGGCAGATCTGCCAGTTTCAGAATCTTATTTTTATTATGGCTCAAATTGAAGGCGGTAGTCCAGCTGAAATCTTTCGTCTTGATGTTATTGGAACGAACTTCAAGTTCCACACCGGTATTCCGCATCTGCCCCACATTGGTCAGCAGAGAAGAAAATCCGCTGATGGAATTCAATTGCTTGCTCATCAACAGGTCTTTCGTTGTACGCGTGTACCAATCCAAAGAAACATTCACACGACTGAACAAGCCGATATCCAGTCCCAAATTCAGTGCATAATTCTTCTCCCAGGTGAGTTTCTCATTCCCCAATGTACTTTCCCACGGAGAAGGTTTCCCACTATAAAACGCCCCCGTGGTATAAGTACTCTGATAACCATAATATGAAGAAGGGAGATTTCCATTCACCCCATAGGAAGCACGAAGTTTTAAATCACTTAATACTGATTTCAACGGCTGCATGAACCTTTCCTGAGAAAGTCTCCATGAAGCGGACAAAGACCAGAAATTACCCCAACGAGTATCGGGAGACAAGCGGGATGAGCCATCCCTGCGAAAACTGAAACTGGCATAATATTTATCATCATAAGAATAGTTCACACTGGCCACATAGGACATTAATGCATCTTCCTGCAATTTCTGGTCAGCATCTATCGGATCGGCCGCATTTCCTAAAGAAGTGTTTATATCCTGCCCGTAAGTTTTCTTTGCAGCATACAAATCCTCATAATCATACTTCATCACCTCGAAAGCCGTGACCGCACTGACAGAATGCTTGCCGAAAGTTTTGGAGTAAGTTAAATTGTTCTGTGAAGTATAACGTATACGGTCAGTCATCTGCATACGTCCCCGTCCTTGATAAGTTGCTCCATCACGTCCATCCGGAGACTGAAAGAAAAAGTCCTTTGTCAACGAATAATCTACCGTAAACACACTGGATACCTTCAAGTTATCCCAAACATTATAAGCTATTTTAGCCGTACCCATAGCACGTACCGTCCGAGCGTAATAATCATTCACCTCAGCCTCCAATATCGGATTATACCCATTGTTTTCACGATACCCGCTGGCATAGGTCCCATCCTCATTGTAAATGGGAGTAGAAGGCGTCAGATTCACTTTTGATGCATAAATGGCACTTCCATAAAATTTACCTTCGGGTAAATGAACGTTCTTTGTCCACGAAAAAGAAGCGTTCATTCCAAATTCCACCTTTTTATACTTGTTACTTGCATCCACACGCCCCGTAAAGCGCTCCATTTCTGAATTCAGGGAAACACCCGTCTGTTTAGTATATCCCAAAGAACCGATAAAACTGGAATTTTGGTTGCCAGCACTGGCAGACAGGTTATAATCCTGTTGATAACCTGTCTTAAATAAAGCACTCTCCCAGTCCGAATATCCTTGAGGCAAGCGTTTGGCATACTGGTCTATATTCGCATCCGCATACTGCTGTGCCTCTTGTTCGCTTACTCCCTTATCCAGTTGAAAATTAACCAATCCTTCATGAATTAATTCCCTTCTTTCCTCGCCTCCCATTAACGGACGATATGTATAAGCGAAATCTGTGATTCCGTATTTCGCCGCCATATTGACACGAAGCTTGCCTTCCTTTCCTTTTTTGGTAGTGATAAGCACGACTCCATTAGCACCTTTCGCACCATACAATGAAGCAGATGCCGCATCTTTCAAAACGGTGATACTCTCAATATCCGCCGGATTCAGCGTTTCAATGAATCCCATTCCTCCCGCTTCGGACATACTGGTAAAGTTACTCAAGTCATAAGATGGAATAGGTACTCCGTCCAATACATACAAAGGTTCGGTAGAAGCATTCATGGAAGCAACTCCCCGTACCCGTAAAGTTGTTTTCGCACCGGGCTGCGAAGAAGTACCGGCAACCACACTGATGCCCGGTATATTCGATTCAATCATCTGCCCCACGGAGACAACAGGTAAAGCCTCCAGCTTTTCTGTAGTCAGAACAGAAGCAGATCCAGTATAAGTTGCCTTCTTGAAATCTCCATATCCGGTAACGACCACTTCGTCCAACGTATTGGTATCCTCTTTCAATATAATATGAAAATCCCCTTTCCCTTTTGTCGGAATATCTTGTGCCAAATATCCTATATAGCTCACAACCAACGAAGCAGATTCGTCCACTTCCAACGTAAACTTCCCATTAAAGTCGGTGATAACCCCATTGGTACTTCTGCCTTTTTCCACAACATTAGCACCAATCAGAGGTTCTCCCATTACATCTTTCACCACTCCCGTCACTCTTTTCTTTCTAGAACCGGGTTGCGAGACAGCTTTCTTCTCAATAAAATAGATTTTGTTGTTCCTGATTTCAAAAGTAAGATTAATTCCTGAAAGAAGTCTTGTCAATGCCTCCTTCAGTGTAACATCTTTGAGTTGCATGGTTACCTTACGATTCACATCGACCAACTGGTCACTGAAAACCAAGCTCATACCGGTCTGGCTTTTAATAGATGCCAGAACTTTTTCCACCCTCTCATTCTTAAAATCTAAAGAGACTTTTTGCGACTGTGCTGAAACAGTAAAGCCAAATAAAAGGACTCCCAACAGCAGTAATGTCTTCATTTTGGTTCTTGCTTTCATTTTCATCAATAGTATTAGTTTGAAACAAAAGAATTTCTTATATAGGCTAACACATCATCCAGAAAAAGGTATGAGTCCTTTTTTTCGTTTTCTCAAAAAAAAATAGATGCAAGTGTATTCACTCACATCTATTCCACATTTACCTTTATAGTTCCCATTATTTGGTGCCTACTTCAAACAGACCGTCTTCCACCTCCGTAAAACAGATATTAGAAACAGTTTCCAAATCATAGAGTACATCCGACGCGTTTACTTTTCCTGTTGACAAAGTAAACCTGTTCTTCAGTACCGTAGAATCTTTCACAATAAAATGAACGTCATAATGCCTTTCCATCACCTTTATAATCTCATTAAGCGGAGTCAGATAAAAATTAAGGCTGTTGGAACGCCATGCCGAAATCTGCTCCATATTATCCGGGCGGGAAATCAGGCATTTCCCCGACTGACGATTATATTCCGCACTCTCCCCCGGAACAAGCCTGTACTCTTTCGCATTATGATCCCTGAAAAGAATTCCTCCTTCATCCAAAGTTACCCAAATATTGGGTTCGGCAGCATATGCTTTTACATTAAATCTGGTCCCGGTCACTCTCACTTCCACCCCTTGCAAATCCACCTTAAAGGGACGGTTTTCATCTCTGGCAACATTAAAATACCCTTCTCCCCAAAGCTCCACCGTACGATTGAACAATCCAAATTGCTTGGGATACCTCAAACGGGAATCCGAGTTCAAGTGTACAATACTGCCATCCTGCAAAATTACCCGCATCTGTTCACCATAAGGAACACTTATTTCAGCATATTCCGTTTCAGAGAAAATCCCCGTCCGGTTCACCAAAAACAACAAAGAAACGCTTAAGAGAACAAATGGTAACAATACAGCCGCCACCCACATCCACTTACGGCCGACCGATCTCCTTCCACGCTCACGTTTTATCTCACTCATAAACCGCTGTTTCATCTTCATGCCGGGAATAGAAGGAAGTCTAACATCTTCCGGCATCTCTTCTGCAAGCTCTTCCATCTCACGGTCCAATCGCCCAGACAAATACTTACGCCCTTCTTCCGTAACGAACCAACCGGCAACTTTCCGAGCTTCTCCAGGAGCAGCTTTGTTGTCAAGTACTTTATCTATCACCGATTCATCTATCTTCATAATCTATTTTTTTCGTATATTTATAACAACACCCTACTCCGATAAAAGTATGAGTGCATTTCAGTCTATTAAATAAATCCATATTACAGGAAACCACATAATCAAAGATTCAATCGCATTACGAAGCGCCTTTATAGCCTGTGTGTAATGAGATTTCACTGTAGGAACAGTTATGCCCATCCTGTCGGCAATCTCTTGATTGGATAACCCATATTCTATTTTCAGCAAGCAGATTTTTTGTTTCTGAGAAGGAAGTTTGTCAATGGCAACCCGCAAGGATTTTCTGAGTTCACCATGTTCAAACCGGGTTAAAAAAGCATCTTCGTCCTCATCATTCACCTGTTGGGCCATTTCATACAACTTCTCAAATACCAGATTGCGATGCCTCAATTCATTCAGTATATAATTCTTCAAGATAGTAAATAACAAACTGCGAATACCCGACTCAAAACTAAAAGTTTCCCTCTGCTCCCACAATTTCATAAAAAGAAACTGAACTGCGTCCTCCGCCTCTTCTTCCGATTTCAAAAAACGATAGGCTATGGTGTACAATAACCGATGGTAACGGTCAAAGACAGCAGCAAAGGCATACTCTTTACCACGGCGAAGATCGTCATATAACTTTTGGTCAAAATCCGGATATTGATTCATAATAAATGCTTTTCCCAAGTTTTCTTAAAAGACCAACTTATTACAAAGATAGTACAAATGTGGGTATCTCTTGTTAGATTTCTCAAAAAAAACGGTTCGTTTTGTTTTTGATTTTTAAAATACCTTACACAAGAAGACATCTATTCAACATCTATAAACAAAGTATATACAAAGAATATCATTACCATGATGGAACGCAATCGTGACCGGCCTTTGATTTCGTCGAAAGAAACAAACCCATCTCATATGCTTTGGTTTCCGTCCTATTTACGAGGAATTCTTTATCGGTACGGCTACATTCGTTAATCATCGTCCAATAACGGTAAAAAGCGAGCTACCATGATCCAGAGTTAAAACTTCAGTATTTTCCTTTTTCATTTTATTTATGGACATGAAGATACGACAGACTGTTCAAGAAAAAGTTGATTATTGTAGATGTGCGCAGGTTAATGTAATTCAGAAGGTCAGATCTGTCTTCTGAGTAAAAAATATTCTGGTACGGAAGGGAAATTGGATGTGAAGGAGCCTATATATAAATATATACCTCCCCCAAGATATAAAACCCGCCCCCTGCAACAGCCCTGCTTGAACAAACTTGTTAGTCCCCTGTTCCAACCTCCGGAGGCTATGAATGTTTTTTCTTAACAAGTAACAGTCCGCTCTGATATAGAACCTAAACCCGAAAGATTATATATCTTACAAGTGTAACATATATAACGATGACACCTGAAGATCTATCATGTGTCACGGCATCTTCTATGATTCATAATCAAACCGATCAAATATCATTCATCTATAGAAAAGAAAATTGCCTTCATCATTCATAAAAACAAATAATGAAGGCAATACACTAAATTATATACAATCAATCCCTAATCATTCAGCTACTACTTCAATTACACGACTGTTGAGTTGCTGTGTAGTAAATAGATTCAATCCTACATTCATCAAGAATTCTCCAGAGAAAACCTCACCATTGCCTGATAAAGAAGAATTGGCTCCGGGCATCAAGTTGATTTCTTTCACACGATACATTTTGTCTGCATCAAGCCCCTGCAAACGCACCGGCAATGTTTTTTCCGCATAACGGGGATGAATATCGAAAGCAAATACAACTGCTTTATCCTTATCTTTGCCCACATACATAGTAGAGGTATGATTACTGCCATAAGGAGATACCAAACGGTACATATCGCCTTCCAGAACGACCGGTTTCAAACGGTTATAATTCTGTACAGCAGTACGGCAATAAGTTTCATCATCCTTACTCATATCCGCTAATTTTATATCAAAACCGAGTTTGCACATCATAGCCACATCCGTACGGAATTTCACACTGCTATTCTTATTCCATGTGGTAACATGAGCGCACATTGTCTTGGCTGGGAACACCTGTGAAAATCCCCACTGAATAAATAAACGTTCAATAGGATCGGTATTATCACTAGGCCAGAATTCTGTAAAATAGCTCAAAGCCTCATAATCCGAACGCCCACCGCCACCGGAACAAAGCATCATCGGCAGATCAGGATATTTTGCTTTCACACGTTCCAATACATTATACAAGCCACGCACATAATCAATATATAAATGTGACTGCTTGTCTTTCAAATAAACAGAGTAAATATTTGTAATAGGGCTATTGCAATCCCATTTGAAGAAAGCGATATCAGGATATTTTGTCATCAAATTGTCCACAACTCCGAACACATAATCCTGTACTTTCGGATTACTCAAATCCAGAACCAACTGGTTACGGAAATAATACTCGTCACGGTTCGGAAGATGAATCACCCAGTCTTTATGCTTTTCATACAACTCACTCTTAGGATTCACCATTTCCGGTTCAATCCAGATACCGAACTTTATACCTTTTTTCTTGGCGGCTTCCGTCAGATAACCAATGCCATGAGGAAGCTTGTCAGCCGTTTCATCCCAGTCACCTAACCCTTGATGATCACCACTGCGCGGATACTTGTTGGCAAACCAACCATCATCCAACAAAAACATATCCACACCCAGTTCTACTGCATCATCCATCAACTTCACCAATTTCGCTTCATCAAAATCAAAATAGGTGGCTTCCCAATTATTCAACAAAGTCATACGAGTCTGGTTCCCATCCTTCACCTGATACTTACGGGCCCAATCATGGAAATTACGGCTAGCCTGTCCTTTACCTGTAAAACTGTAAGTAAAATAAAAATCGGGAGTACGGAAGATTTCATTCGGTTTCAGACTATATTCCGAAGCATACGGATTAATACCCGAAATAACACGCAGTTCGTTCTTATTATCTACTTCGAATACAAAACTGAAATTACCTGTCCATCCTAATGTTCCGACCAACACTTCACCTTGGTTCTCTTCTGATTTTCCATCCAATGCAAGTTGGAAGAAAGGAGAGCAGAACATATTGGCACGTGCTCCCAATTTAGTATCAATCGTTTTCTTGCCAAATTCCAAAGGCTGTTCCTTCACATGCGCCTCACTGGCCCAGTCTCCCGAGAATTCAGTCAGGAAATAGTTGGCACGATTCAAGTGCAACATGGAAGACGCGTACTTATGAAGCTGCACAGGTTTCTTTTCCCGATGACTGATTTCAGTGAAAGTCTTTATCAAATTTTCTTTCTGGTAAGCCACATAATGAAGTTTTACAGTTACAGGATATTTATCATCCAGCATAGTAATCACTACTTCATCTACCCCCGGCGACACTTGATTCCGAGTATGAGATACATATTTTAACAAAGTAGAAGGATTGCCGTCATTATGCACTATATGAATAGCCGGTTCAAAATAATCTTCCATGCCATGAGTAAGATATGCTTCGCTGCCCTGCGGCAAGTGGGCAATATCTGTAGCATGATTCAACCTCTTTCCCAAATAACTTTGATATAGACGTCCATTATCACCAACCCGGTAAATAAGGTCTACATTTTCTGTACTAATTTTAATTACTGGCTTATCCGCCGCCTTTAACATAAATGATATGCATAAAAAACATATCAAGAAGAGCAATCTTTCTTTCATGGTATTATTCATCGATTAAAATTATAGTGCAAAAATAGAGAGAGAAGCTCAAAAATCCCTACTCAAATGCGCCATAAAATAAGAATTTTGACGCTTATACCCTCAAAATCATCGAAATCAAGCCTGTATTGTAGGTAAAATCAAGGAAATATGCTATCTTTGTTATCCAATTCTAATACATGGATATATGCCACGAATTAAAGATGGATTTAAAGGAGAACGCGCTATCGTACTTCCTGCTTTTCTGATTGAAGAATTAAAGCAAGATCCGTTAGGCAGTGAACTTTACATCACAGATATAGGATATTATCCTCATGCCTGTTTTCATTACCGGAAACGCGACACCGAGGAAGTAACCGAGTTTATCCTCATTTATTGTATGGAAGGAGAAGGGTGGTTCGAGTTAGACAAACATCAATATGCAGTTACCGCCAACCAATTTTTCATTCTACCCGAACACCAGGCACACGCTTATGGCAGTAATGAGGAAAATCCCTGGACTATTTACTGGATCCATTTCAATGGAACAAAAGCTGCATTTTTCAGTGCCGGTTTTGACCGTCCGAAAAGCATCACTCCACAAGAGAATTCACGAATCAAAGAAAGATTAGTACTCTTCGAAGAAATCTACTCATCCATCAGTTTCGGATATAGCAAAAATTATATGCTTTATGCCACTACTAGTCTCTTCCATTTTTTAGGTTCCATGAAATTTATTGGCGAATATCGGGATTGTGGCTCTATGCGCAATAGTTACAGAAACAAAGATGTAGTGCAAATAGCGATTCATTTCATGCAAGAAAATTTGAGCAAGACCATTCGTCTGGCAGATATCGCTGCGGAAGTAAACCTCTCGATTTCCTATTTTTCTAATCTGTTTGAAGAAAAGACAGGCTCCTCTCCTCTTCGATATCTTACCTATCTCAGAATACAGGAAGCCTGTCACTACCTAGATTTTACTAACCTAAAAATTAACCAAATAAGTCCCTTGGTAGGCTATGAGGATTCTCTTTATTTCTCCCGGTTATTTACTAAGACGATGGGAATGCCTCCATCAGCTTATAAAAAGAAGAAAAAAGGTTAAGACTTACACCATCTACCAACAGTCAGTCCGGAAAGGAGCAACCGGAAGTCCGTTCTCTCCGTACAAATTACAATCCGGATTATCCGCCCAGCCATAACGTGCAGCAAGAGGGACAGAAACTTTAGGAGAAGAAACTATAATTTTCCCATTCTGGACCATAGCCTCTGCCGAATAAAATACACGGTCCGGTCCTGCAATGGTAAAGCCTTTTAAAGTTGTATCTTTAATCTTAAATCCATCTTGCTTTTGTCCGAAATCCAATTCCATTTTATCCCCTTTGATTATATAATTTTGGAATACAGGAGCCGAACTAGAAACATTTTTTCCATAACTACCGGCTAGGGCAAGCAAAGCCAAACGACGTCCCACCTCTTGCTTATTCTTAGGATGAATATCATCAGCCAAACCAATATCAATGGTCACAGCCATACCAACTTGGTCAAGTTTTAATGCTTTAGTTTGCGCTTCACGCAAAGCCGCCCATTCGGAATTCGGCTGTATTTTCTTGGATTCCATAAAATTAGCCAATTGTACAAAATAAAAGGGGAAATTACTTCGCCATTGCCGGCGCCAATCCGTAATGAGAGCAGGAAACAAATCTCCATATTGTTCCGAACGACCTACATTAGCTTCACCTTGATACCATATTACTCCTTTAATGGGAAAAGCAGTCCATGGTTTGACCATCGCATTGAACAGCACCGTAGGGTAACTGGAACTTTGAATGGGAGAAACCGGTGCGGGTGGAAACCCTTTTAAAGAAAGTCCGATACGATATTTCCAATCTCCTGCCAAACAGATCCGCTTTCCATCAGCTTCTACATAAAGTTCCTCCGCCTTGCCATGAATACCGCCTTCTCCACCAAAATCAGAAACACGAACAGCAAGAACCGCCTTACCAGCCTTCACTAATTTTGCAGGAATGGTATAAGTACGCGGTGTCATATAACCTGCCCCTCGGGCAATCTCCACCCCATTAAAATAAGTAATATCTTCATCATCAATCATCCCCAGTCGCAGCGTAAGCGGTTTTCCCGCCCACTCGGCAGGAATTTCCAAGGAACGGCGAAACCAGATGATGCCGTCAAAATCTTTAAGTCCTTTGCCCTCCCAATAACCGGGTAGGGATATGGTCTGCCAGTCCTCTTCACTCAAGGAAGGTGCCGTCCAACAAAGTTTGCCGTTCTCCATTCCTTTGTCTTTTTCGGTGAACAGGGACTGCCAATGGGCGCGTTCTTCCGAGTAAGCTTGTTCCATCCGATTGGGATCAAAGCCGAGCCGCTCCAGTTTGTCCATTTCTTCCCGAAAGCCCATTACTTGCCGCAAGGTTTCATGGCTCGTCCATGCTTCGACGGGCGTGCCTCCCCATGTACAGTCAATCACTCCTATCGGGACATTCAGTTCTTTCCACAACGCACGGGCATAGAAATAAGCCAATGCGGAGAACTCGGGCACCGTAGCGGATGAGCATTCCTGCCAGCCTCCCAGGGTAGATTCCACTTCTTTGAGTGGAGCCAAGGAGGTATTCTTCTTCACCTGAAACAGACGGATGGCGGGATAAGCCGCCTCTGCTATCTCCTGTTCATAGTTCATTACCTTTCCCCAGCCGGCTACCGGCATTTCCATGTTGGATTGTCCGGAGCAGAACCATACTTCGCCTATCATTACATTTTTCAGTTGCAGTTTCTTGCCGTCGGAGAAGGTGATCTCGTAAGGTCCTCCGGCTGCCGGGGTAGGAATCTTCAAACTCCATTTTCCCTGTCCGTCCGCCTCCGTATGATACTCTTTTCCGTTCCATCCGGTTTTAACGGTCAACTGTTTATTCTTTGTTGCATCTCCATAAAACGTGATATCCGTTTTTTGCTGCAATACCATGTTATCTGTAAAAACAGAAGGTAATACGACTTTTGCTTGTAACACTCCGGTACAACCCCAGAGTGCCACAGCCATACATATACATTTCCACATAAATATAAACATGATTATTCAATTCCCCATCCCGGATTCTGAACCAACTTCTCTACACGAAGAATATCTTCCTGCGGAATGGCAAAAAGATAATTCTTCTTTTCAAACTTACGGGTATCAAACACCACTTTCTCAAAGAATGCAGGCGCATCGCTCCGATAGTTCATGCCATGCACTTCGCCGCCTTCTCCACCTTTGTGATAAGTAGGATAAACCCATCCGTCGCCCACTGCCATATCTGCAACCTTCCAACGGCGCACATCAAAGTAGTGATTCCACTCAAACATCAATTCCACTGTCCGCTCACGGCGAATGCGGTTGTCTACCTCTTCCCGATTTTCGGGATAGGCAATACGTTGGAAACCGTTATCATCCTGTCCCACCCCATATTCTGGAATGCCTGCACGGTGACGTACTTTATTGACATATTTCATTGCTTCCTTGTAATCTCCCGTAGCACTCAATGTTTCAGCATAATCCAAATAAACTTCTGCCAGGCGGAGCAAGATATTGTAATAGAGTTCCTGTCTTCTATCTTCTCTAGCCATCTTACGTATACCATATCCACCCATCGGTGCATTATCCAAACATTTTTCATAGCCGGAATTTCCATTATTGGTCAAATCCGTTGTAATTTTACCAAATTCAGTACTTGTATTCAACCAAGTAGAACCGTTAAAAGTAATATTGGCATAAAAACGAGGCTCCCTATTAATCCATTGTTTCAAAACCATGTTATCATTCTTTAAAAAATAATTACGTGAAGGCACTAACGGATCATTATAGTCTTCGGGCCACCCATACATTTCGGCGGATGGAATTCCCGTATACTCAAATTTCTGATACTCAGGATCATCATCTATTCTTAAGCCATTCTTGGTGAAATACATATCTACCATTTCCTGAGTAGTAGAGAGCCCCATATCTCCCCTGACCGCATCATTATTCACATGACGGTGTCCAGGTGTCACATCAGAACTGCGCTCAATATCCTTTCCTTCACGGAACCAAATAAGTTCGTCAGTAAATTTTTCACCGGCAGTTGCCTGGCGATAAGACTCATAGAAATCTATTTTCTCCTCTGCTGTATTCACAGTATGCAACTTGAATATTGTTTGGTCAAACTCTCCCAAGAAATCCTGATAAGCTTTTTTTGCAATCTCCCATTTTTGGGCATCTTCTGTGGTAGGAATTAATTGGGTACCATCATGGTTTTTCAAAGAAGCCATATCTTGATTCCCATTGAACAACGGGCTGGCAGCAAACAATAATGTTTTCGCTTTATAAGCTTTACAAAAGGCTTTATCTACCCTACCCTTATTTACTCCTATAGCACGTTGCCAAGCTACTTCTGAGTATGCTATGTCAAGTTGCTTGGTAATAAAATCCACACATTGGTCTATTGTTCTACGTTCGCGCAATACTTCTTCAAGTGGCGCATCTACCGGAATAGGTTTTTCACCCAGTAAAGGCACAGGTCCATACATACGCATCAATAAAAAATAATAGTAAGCCCTCAATGCACGTGCTTGCCCTCTCATATTGACACGTTCTGTTTCTGGTATTTCTAGACAATTATCCACATTGGCAATAAACGTAGAGGCACGTTCTATTCCTTTGTAAAGTTCTCGATAAAAATACTGAAACTGTCCACAGGATGCATCCACCTTTCCACGAGCAACATCGTGTGATGAATGCCAATCATATGTATAATGTCCTTCTAACGAAGCAACAGTCCAAAAACCGCCATGGTACTCTCCGTCCCAATAATATTTTTCTCTTGATTCAGCCGGAACAAAGCTATATACATTTGCCAAAAAAGCCTTTGTCTTCACTTGATCTTTAAAACTCATTTCAATATCATACCGTATTCCCGGCATTTCGGCAAAAAAACTATCGCAAGAACTCAAACCTAACATTAGTCCTAAAGCAGCAACACTTACTTTAACTATATTTCTCATAATCTTTTTTTATTGTTTTCATCTTTGCTTAAAAACTAAAATTCACTCCCAAAGAACAACTCATTACATTCGGATAAGCTGCTCCATTACTGGAATATACTTCCGGATCCCATAGCTTGAACTTAGAGAAAGTCAGCAAATTAGTTCCCATCAAATAAATTCTAGCACCTTTTACACCAACTGATTTTAACGTATTTTCCGGCAGATTATAAGCTATATTAAACTGTTTCAACCGTAAATAGTCCATATTTCTTAACCACCATGTGCTAGCACGGTAGTTATTACTATTATTTGAGTTACCATAATGCAAACGTGGATAAAATACATCTTCATTAGTAGGATCATCAGGAGACCAGCGATCCTCTATGTTATCAAACAAGTTATCTATACCAGCCTGACTTGAAAATGGAATAATTGAATTTCCCGAAAGGCAAGTAGTAACATCTGCCGCTCCTTGAAACAAGGCACTTACCGAAAAATATCCAATTTGCACATCAAAGCCGAATCCGTAATTATATTTAGGAATAGTTCCTTGACCAATACGGCAGATATCATTTGAATCAATTTTCTTATCGTTATTTAAGTCGCGATATTTAATATCACCTATGTATACCTGACCAAACTGTGTGGCATGCTTTTCAATTTCTTCTTCACTAGTAAACAAGCCATCAGCAATAAGACCCCATTGTGAGAACACATTAGTGCCTCGTTTTTCCATCCAAGGATAAGGTTTCGGCGCTTCATCATTCTCAATAATCTTATCTCTATTCCAAGAAGCATTTCCACGCAAAGTAAACGAAACCAAATCATTCACTTGCTGATTCCATTCTAACTGAAATTCAAATCCACTATTATCAACAATTCCCAAATTACCTTTCGGAAGAGAAGATAGACCTAAATAAGTAGGCAATGTCTGACGATTTAAGAAAATACCTGTACGATGTTCTTTAAAATAATCCATCGTGACAGACAAACGGTCATTTAAAAACTTAATATCAATACCCCAATCTTGCTTATGTGATTTTGACCAAGTAACATTGGAACCATAAGTATAAACCGCCCATCCTCCAGGACTACGCCAATCACCAAAATAATAATCCTGCGCACCTCCCATGGTTGCTTCATACAAGAAACGTGCTCCGGCATCATCTGAACCTACCCAACCGTTAGTATATCTCAACTTCAAATAAGATATATACTTTTGTACTGGTGCCCAAAATTTTTCATTTGAGACAGCCCATCCCACACCAAAAGCAGGAAATACCCCAAAGCGTCTGCCTGGCATAAAGTTCTCCGAACCGTTATAGCCTACATTAAATTCAGCAAAGTAACGGTCATTCCAAGAGTAAGTGGCACGTCCAGCAATGCTTTGGCTATTATAAGGTAATGTAGAAGCCATATCGCCTCCAGTAGTATTACGATAAGTCTTCTGGTTATAAAGGAACAAGCCACCTACCCGGTGCAAACCGAAAGCACGATCATAGTTCAATGAAGCTTCAAAATAAATGCTACGGTCACTACCGGTATCACCTCCACCATAATTCAACTGATCGTCACCACTAATATAAATTTGATTCAAACGATAGGTCCCGTCTTCATTAAATACATCATTATTCCATAATCCGGTATTCGGGTCCTTAGAACCTGCATACCAATAGGTACTTTCCATTTTATTGTACTTCAACGTACGTCCAGTCCATGTATCAAATGCCAACGTCGCAGTTACAGATAAGCCCTTGCTCCAATTCCAAAAGTCCAAGTCATGAGCAATACGTAAGTTAGTATAAATCTTTGAATTATATTCATTTCTATAGCCCCGACGAGTAAGCATACCGTAAGGATTAGGATTATAGTTATTACCATCTATCCCTGGAATGCTTCCATTTTGCATTAAGGTAGGATAATAAACAGGATTAATAGCCATAGCTGCTTCGTACAAAGTACCCGAATCTTCTTGTGGATAATTTGTTTCTGCAATGTATCCATTGACCCCCATATCAATACTTAACCGCTTCGTCGGCTTCAAATTCAAGTTCGAAGTAAAATTAAAACGATTATAATCCGTATTGATATTATAGTTCTGTTCATCCATTGAAGTTGTTTTCAATAAACCGGTTTCATTGTAATAAGACAATGATGCATAGTAAGTGGCATTGACAGAGCCGCCGCGGACATTGATATTGGCATGACGGTTATGCCCCATATCTCTAAACAGTTCATCCATCCAGTCTACTGCCGGATACAAATAAGGATTATACATTTTCGGATTATCATTTGGCAACAAGCCATTCGCTTTTTTAGTTGCTTCAATATATTGAGGTGTATAGAGAACCTGTCCAGAATGGTCATTGCCATATGCCTCATTGGCTGCATCCATGTATTGATAAGCATTAGCTAATTTTACCTGTTTGGTCAACATCGTTACCCCTTCATAATAATCCACAGAGAATTGGGGTTTCCCCACTCTACCTGGCTTTGTCTTTATCAAAATAACACCATTCGCACCCCGAACACCATAAACAGCAGTAGCCGAAGCATCTTTTAAGATAGTAAACGATTCAATATCCTCAGGATCAAGTTGATTAAAAGTACGCTCCACCCCATCTACCAATACTAACGGAGAGGAAGACGTGAACGTAGAAATCCCACGAATCCATATTTCAGAACCAGACTTACCCGGTTCTCCTGAACGTTGAATAGTCACCACACCTGGAATGCGTCCGGCAATAGCCGAAGATATATCTCCCGTTGCTGCTTTAATATCAGACATTTTAATAGAGCTCTGTGAACCAACTACTGAAACTTTACGCTGCGCCCCATATCCAACAACCACAACTTCATCTAATGCCGAAACATCTTCCTCCAATACAATATCAACAACATTCTTTTTTCCTATCCTCACTTCCTGAGTTTTATAACCAATATACGAAATTACCAATGTCGGTTGAGCCGATGATGTACTGATGGAGTACTGCCCATTTATATCGGTTATCACTCCATTTGAAGTACCTTTTTCTAAAATAGATACCCCAATCATCCATTCTCCTTTTACATCTGAAACACGTCCTACTATAGGGGCACGACTTTGCGCATCCACATATATACAAGCGCATACTAACAAGATACTTAACAAGTATCTTCTCAATTGATTTACTACTGTTTTCATACTATTATTATTCAAGCAATCTGTTATTCTACAAGAGCAAAAACCATCCTTTTTTTATTCTTTACAAAAGTTTAAATTCCCTACCTCACTATTATTGTCCGCCTTATTCGGATATCATCAGAAGCTGATCCTATCTGTAGTTCAAACTCCCCAGGTTCTATAACTTCCTCCATATCGGCATTATACAAAGCAAGTTCTGCTATTGGAAGTACTAATTTAACTTCTCTAGTATATCCTACAGGAACAAGCTCTTTTTGAAATGCCTTCAACTGTTGAATGGGAGTAGCCACCGTGCTTACTTTATCACGTACATAAAGCTGCACAACCTCCTTGCCATCGCACCTACCCGTATTCTTGATCATAACGGATACTTTCAATGTATCACTTGCAGCCAATAACGTATCACTCAGTGCACAATCCACATAATCAAACGTAGTATAACTTTTTCCATGTCCAAAGTTCCATAAAGGTTCCGGTTTATCAAAGATATAATGACCTTTAGGTTCTTCAGGAGTACCCGGCTGGTCAAAAGGTTCTTCACGATCTGTCACGAAATGATTATAAAAACAAGGAGTATTACCTGTGCTACGCGGGAAAGATACATTCAACTTACCCGACGGATTCACCTTTCCAAGCAAAATATCTGCCAATGTACATCCTTGCTGCTCACCTGCATACCATTGCACCAACACTGCATCAGCATTTTCTTTCACCCAAGGCATAGCAAGCGGTTTACCTGCAATCAGAACGACAATCATAGGCTTACCCGTTTTCTTTATCTCCTTCAACAGCTCCTCCTGCACCCCAGGAAGTTCCAATGAGGAAAGATCAAATCCTTCACCTGCCGTAGAATATTTAGGACTTCTTCCCAGATAAGTGCTTCGTGTACCTACCGCCACCACAGCTATATCACTGTTACGGACAACTTCCACAGCTTCGGCAATATGTGATTTGTCCTGGCTCCACCAATCACATCCTTCAGCATGACGAATCATTATTTTATCACCTGCACTTTCCTGCAATCCTTGCAACAAACTGACCGCCTCTTTAGTATCCCCCATCGTCCAAGCGTAATCGCCCAACACGGCTTGATTACTGTTAGGCCCCACCACTGCAACAGACTTGTATTTATTCAAGTCTAAAGGAAGAATATCATTTCTGTTTTCCAATAATACGGCACTCTCGTCAGCCACTTTCTTAGCCAATGCCACCTTTTCAGCATTGCGAACGACCTTCTTCACCAGTTTAGGATCACCATAAGTTTCATCAAATAAGCCCAATTCAAACTTCACCGTCAATATTCTGCGCACAGCCTGATCTATATATGCAACATCAAGCCTTCCCTCCTCAACTTGTTTTTCCAATGTTTCGTAAGTCGAATCAATGTTCAAGTCCACTCCGGCCATTAATGCCATACGCGCAGCCTCCTCACGGCTGCCTGCTGCATGATGAAAAGTCATCAGACGCTCCACCGAACCCCAGTCAGAATAAGCGTATCCTTTAAAGCCCAGTTCTCCCCGAAGAATATCAGTCATATAATAAGAAGAACCTGTAACCGGCACTCCATCATACGCACTGTAGCAAGTCATCACCGCCCACGGAGAAGTTTCCCTTATAGCTTTACGGAACGGATAAAGATAGAGACTACGCAATTCACGTTCTCCTCCACTTACTCCCGCACAATTCAAGCCTCCAGACGGAGTACCATGGGCTACAAAATGCTTGGGCATACAAGTAATTCTGTATTTTTGATACCCTTTAATAAACGCCACTCCCATTTCCGCTATCAGATAAGGGTCCTCTCCGTATGTTTCTTCAATACGTCCCCAACGTAACTCGCGGGCAATGTCAAAAACCGGAGAAAGAATTTGATGAATACCTATCGCCTTAGCCTCTTCGCCAGCCGCCTCAGTCATTTGTTGTATTAATTCAGGATTGAAAGTGCTTCCCTGCGCCAAAGCATGAGGAAACAGCGTACAATTATTCTGAATAATACCCTGTATGCCCTCAGCAGAAGTTAACAACGGAATTCCCAAACGGGTCTTAGTACGCATATAATGCTGTAATTCTTTATACATCACGGCGCAATCATAAGCAGACATACTCATTTCATGAGTTGTCCCATAACTTTCCCCCAAGAAGATCCGGTCAATCTCATCCAACCGACCAGACGCACGATTCTGCAATTGCAATACCTTTTCGTGCAATGTCATTCTAGACATAAGGTCGTCTACACGCTTCTCTATTGGAGCTGTTCTGTCTTTATAGAGAGGGGGGGCATCTCCAGCCCAAGCTGAAGATGATACACTCATCACTATCCCCATACAGAACAGAATAAATTTATTAGTACACATACTAATCTGAATTATTTGTTATTATAAGGAGTTACCACTAACTTATATTTGTCGCCCTGCAACAAATTCTCATCAAATGTAATGCTCAAATTCTTTGTTTCTCCTGGCATCAACGTAAAATAGTTGTCATTCATCAATGCCGGCAGTATGCGTTCGCCATCCGAAGCACGAACAGCCTGCACATGTACAGCAAAAGCTACCCCCTTAGCCGATTTCGGAAGTGTTATGGCTGCTTGTATCTCCGCCTCACCATTCTTACGAATTAACTTGGAAGAAGTCTTCAGTTCAGCTTTTGGCAAAGTATTCAAAGCCGTAAAATCCAAACGGTCGTTGCCACGCCAGTAATTGTTTTCTGACACGATCTTTCCTGATTTATCTTTCAACGTCAGGCGGATAAAATGTACATCACTCAAACCCTCACTAGGCTGCGTTCCGCCCAACACATCAAAACTCCATAATGAGTAACCAAACCACCAACCTAGTTCCGTCCCAAACATACGTACATAACGGGCATCAACTTCGGGGAAAGTAATTTCATCTATTCCTCCACGTCCTTCATCAGTTTTATATACTTCTTTCCAAGTCTCGGTGTCATCTGACACCTGAATCTTATATCCTTTACCAAAAGATGCCTCCCAATCCAAGCGAACCCCACCTATGGGTTGCACACTGCCCAGATCCACATAAAGCCATTCATTTTCCGCTTTTGCCGCTGCCCAACGAGTATCTTTTTTCCCATCCGTAGCATCTGAAGGCTGTCCATAAGTGGTACTTGAAGCAAAGGTCGGCTTATTTAATGACAGATTTTTACGTTCTTTATTGAAATCTATCGTAAAACATTGCACAGTAGAATTGCTAGGAGAGTTCACGATAGCTGATTTTGTATAAGCCTCCACAGACTTTCCATCCAGATTGTAAACTTTTACTTCAGCAGTCAAACCTTCCATATCACATGCTGTGGTATTAGCAATCTTCACACCGTCCGTCACAGGATTCCAAAGAATATGCACCGGTTCACAGGCTGATTTTGCTCCCCAAAAAGCTCCTGTCAAATCATAATAATAATCATAAGTTTGCCAAACCATAGACGGATATGCCGACTGTCCCATCCAAGTCATGATACCTGATGCATCCTCCCACATACGATCCAGCCAACCCTCATACATAGCCTTATTAGATTCAATATTGACAAGCTGAGCCTTACGGCAATAATCTTCAATCCCTTCGGGCTTGCCAAAACCTTTGGTTATAGAAGCATCATAACGATCGGGAGCTGCATTAAAAGCATTTTGGCCAAAATAGTGCTTGTTCCACATTTCATCACGAGGCCACCAGTTCTCCTTGGGCATAAATTTCTTGAAGCTTTCAAAGGTAGGAACTACAGCTGTGCCGATTTCTGTACGAAATCCCCAGCCACGCGCCGGATCTCCTTCCAAGCCATCAGGATATTTAGTAAAATAAAAGCGAGGCTCAAATGCTCCCCACGGACCACTACCGGTCAAGCCCTGAGCATGGGAATTTGCTTGAAAATAACGATCACCTCCATCAAAGGTCCTGATATTTTCCGCCATCCATCCTTCTAAAGGAGGCTGAGGATTAGATTCATTATCGCCACACCACACGGCTATACTAGGGTGATTACGCACACGTTTGATTTTCTCCATCATATTATTATTGAACACATTGAGGTCATAAGGCAAATTCGGATTAGAGTTTATCCAAAAATCATCCCATACCATAATGCCATATTTGTCACATGCCTCGTAGAATTCATCATCTGTAACAGAGCCGAGCCAATTACGTATCATATTAAAGTTCATTTCCTTATGCAGGCGGACTTTGGTATCATATTCCGCGCCACGGCAACGAAGCATATATTCAGACATCCCCCAATTCGCTCCCTTAACAAATACCGGAATATCATTAATATAAATATGGAATGTATTGCCCTCTTTATCATAAGAATATTTCTTTATACCAAAAGAAACATCTTTAGTTTCCGAAACTCTTCCATCCACCATCACCTCAAACTTACAATGATAAAGATTGGGGTCTCCATACCCATTCGGCCACCACAGACGCGGCTGGTCTATACACAGTTGTGGGAAATAGCGTTTGTCAAACTTTACCTGTTCAGTAGTATGGGCATTCACGTCTAATTCTTTTTGAAAAACAATGTTTCCTGGGGTAATTGTTCCGCGCACCAATACCTTCGTCTTTTCTACTGAATTATTCTTGACATCAAGCGCCACACTCAAATCCGCTCTGGCACGGGTAGGTAAATTAGTACGTATCCAAGGATCAATTAAAGTAGCTGTTCCCGTATTAGTAAGAAATACCTTATCGGTTATACCACTATTCAACCCCGGCACATAAGGCATCCAATCCCATCCGCCACTAGACAAATAGGTTGGACTACCCTGATTAGCCAATGGAGTATCAGGCATATGGACAA